>Ga0302320_10004557_pt1 | contig 31448 bp, 18 predicted proteins | sample Bog_T0_3_FD_202130 | JGI IMG/M metagenome (GOLD analysis project Ga0302320, IMG submission 202130) | Peat permafrost microbial communities from Stordalen Mire near Abisko, Sweden - Bog_T0_3 | ecosystem: Environmental > Terrestrial > Soil > Wetlands > Peat | place: Sweden: Abisko, Stordalen Mire... | reverse complement strand
TATGCCTTGAACGAAGGGCTTCTCCCTGGCTTGCTCGCCCCCATTCTTCAGGCCGGTTCCGCGGCTCAAGCGGTATACGGTCCCGCCATGCATCAGGGAGTAGTGGCGATGCTACAGATCCTGCGCCTGCGCGGCATTCTCACACCGCTCGGCCACGTCGCCTGGACTGCGCTCTCCGCCGGCGCTTTCTGGCGCGTCAAAATGGGCCGGCCCACCAGCATCACCATGCTCTTCGACCACCGCTTTCTCAAGGCATTCATTATTCCCGTGGCTCTCCATGCCATCTGGGACGCACCCATCCAACTCCCCTTTTTAGGAAACCAGATCATCACCGGGCTCATCACCTGGTACGTCGTCTTCGGTCTGGTGCAGCAGGGCCTCCGTCAGGTCAAGGAAGAGCAGAGGCTCAAATTGGAGAGCACTCTTGCAACCGTTCAGGCCTCACTGCAGGCGCAACCTGTCTTAAGCGCCTGATCCAAACTTCTCCCCAGCGCGGGCAACGGCTTTACTCAACAGAATTCCAAAGTCCAAGGAGACTTAAAAGGTATGGCATTCTGCAGCAATTGTGGCACCCAGTTGAAAGGCGAAGAGCGTTTCTGCGAGAAGTGCGGAACCGATGTCTCCGCCAAAACGGCGGCCCCACCGCCTCCACCCCCACCCCCGCAGGTTCATCCAGTCGCGGTGGCCCCTGCTCCCTATCTGGCCCCCGCACCCTATCCAGTTGCCATGGCCGTCCCCCCGCCCGCCCCCGCCAAGAGTAGCAGCACAATCGGCACAATCGTCATCCTCGCTATCCTCGCCGGCGGCGGATATTACTGGTACACGCACAGGCCCCCCCCCACCCCGCCTGCCACTGCGCCGGCGAATCCCCCGGCCACTCCCCCTTCCTCTGCGCCTGCAAATCCGCCTGGCGCACCAGCAGCAGGCACTGAAGCCACGCTCGTCAAGGCACAGACATTCGCCGCCACCTGGAAAAACACGGGGGGCTTCGTCGAAATCGACGGCTCCAAATGGACCAACGGCTCCACCGTCGCCATCCAGACGGCCACGCTCGAGTGCGATCAGGTCTCCGCTGCCAATGCCATACTCGATTCGATGCGCACCACCCTCAACGGCCCCAATCCACCCGGCGACTCTATGACTTTCAATCCCTTTCAGATGGGAGTTGTAGTGCCGCCCACCACCCACGTCAGCTGCAACATCGTACACGTCAAGCAAGTCGCCCCATAAACAGAATCCAGGGCGATTACATCTCGAAGTCGCAGCATTCAAGTGGCCGCACAGCTCACCGTGCGGCCACACATGGTTGAAGATCAAAAGGCCACCTAAACTTTCAATGTCGGCCTTCATCGTTCCAGCCCGTCCCGAAAGCCGGGTAATTTGGCAACAACGGGCGCCGAAATCTCGGACGTGCAAAAGTTTGCCACAGGGCACTTCCTGAGCATCACGCTGCTTCACCCAAGCGCGCTTAGCATCTGATCAGGCGTGGCTTCGTGTGCGAAGTACACTCGGCAGACGTCACGAAGTTATCCAGCGACAGCCCAAACTCTTTGACGGCCGCTCGCCGACTCCTCGCTTCGACAGGCCCCGCATTACATGCCGTGTATCTTTAACTGGAACGTATTTTCGGTGTGCAATGAATCTTGCCGTCAACGCAATCACTCGCGGAAGGAAGATCTGGCGCTCGACTACTTTGACCCCTCTGTTGCGCCAACCAAACCATGCGCGCTGTGGCCTGGTTTCGCGATAGCGGGCACGGCGATGGACCCAAATCGAAATGACTCCATGAATAAAAAGCCATCCGCACAGTTGGAAGCCTGGGTTAGTTGATGTAAGGAACTATCTGAATCTCACTATGGATTTCACGCCTCATGGGGTGAAGCAACTGTACGCGGCCTGAGTAACATCACACAATTCGCGTCCGCACGTTCGCTGCCAATTTTCAAGAAGCTCTTGGACCAGGTAACCGAATCGCATATCTGGCAGTGCGACATGATGTCGCAATATGACGCTTCAGACATTTTCGCAATCAATGCTAATGTAACCACACGCGCAATAGCACTATCGAGTCATTCGATGCTTCCCCAGGAGCGCTATTCGTTTCTGTTTCGGGCCACAATTAGCAAGCTGAGCAAAGCGTGTACATTCGCGCGCATTGCGACCCCGACTTGTCTTCGTCCACATCAATGGGACGAAAATGGCGAAGCATGGCTCAAACTTAGAGACCTCTTCTATCACAACTCAAACAACATTTTCTCGACGGTTTCATCTGGAACATTGCTCTCAAGAAGGACAAGATTCTGATGAGAACAAATCGCATTTTCGACCTCGTCTCGCGGCGTGAAGGCGGGAGCTTCAGACACATTCGTGTGCTCTGTGCCGGCATGACTCTTCTCTTACCATGCTCATCTATTATCCACGGACAGGCGCTTCAGCCGGATGGTGGCCTTCCGCCTGTGATCGCACACGCAGACAACCCCGCTGCTAACACAGTTCAACCTTCTCAGAATATTGGACCCGACGATCTTTTGGAGATCGAAGTCTCGTACTGCCCTGAACTCACTCACAGATTCAGAGTGAGTCCCGATGGCACTCTGACTCTTCCACTATTGAAGTCTTCAATTCCAGTTGCCGGACTCACGCCACCTCAAGTGACTGCTAAAGTTAGAGGTGCGCTTGAGACTCAGGGCGTTTTGGCGGACCCGGTTGTAACGGTGTTTGTTGCGGAGTATCGCAGCCGGCCAGTTAGTGTCATAGGTGCGGTTACCCATCCCCTCACATTTCAAGCCACCGGAACAACTACCCTGCTGGACGCGATTGCATTGGCGGGCGGGTTGAGCGCAGACGCCGGCACCACGATCATCGTCACCAAGAAGCAGTTGTCTGCTGAGGGCGTCTCGGAGACAACGGAGCAGACGATTCCCGTTAGAGGACTGCTTGGTCATGCAGATGCCGCATTCAATCCTCAACTACACGGCGACGAAGAGATTCGGGTTGAACAAATAGGGAAAATCTTTGTGGCGGGCAACGTGCGACACCCTGGCATGTACTCAATGCAAAGCGAATTCGACACAACTGTCGTGAAGGCATTGGCGCTCAGCGAAGGGCTGGCGCCCTATTCGTCCAAGTTCGCATTCATCTATCGCCGGGCGCAGGGATCGGATCCGGAAGAGCTTAAGGTGCCGCTCAACCTCATCATGCAGAGGCGAGCGCCAGATGTGAAGTTGCTGGCCGATGACATCCTCTACGTCCCTGAAAACAACGGCAAGCGAATAACCGGCAGGGTGTTAGAGCAGCTTGCCGGCTTCTCTCAGGCGGCCGGATCATCTTTGATTCTTTATCACTAAACCTGCGCATTCTTCACCTGAGTTATTTCCCCCTTGCCTTGACTCTCTCATGAACTGAATAGGTGACCTTCTATGGCATTTCCACGCGGTGATCAAAGCAAACTATCGATTCTCGACAGCGGGAGACTTGCTGCCCACTTTGCTGCGCCTCCTGCGCAAAGCGAGCCGGAACAGGCGCTGAGCCTCGACCACTATGCGAGGCTCTTGAGGCGCCACATATGGAAGATCGCCGTGACGGTTATCGTGTGCACATGTCTGACCTACTATGTATGCTCGCGCATTACACCTGTCTACGAATCGACTGCCACCATTGTGATCGACAAGAAAGTTCCTTCGTCCATAGTCGGGGACGAACCCGCTGCAAACGGCGACAGCAATATCGATCAGATTGTCAATACTGAGATCCGTACCATTCAATCGGACGCGGTTCTTCGGCCAGTCGCCGAAGAGTACCACCTGCTCAACATCAAAGGTGATACTGACACCTCGAGCTCGTCGCTCCAGAAAGACGCGCCAATCACCTTGAAGGGTCTGACCGTAGCTCGAATTCCAAACAGCCTGATGGTCACCATTAGTTACCGCTCCACCGATCCGCGCCAGGCCGCTTTGGTTGCCAACAGCATCGCTCGCTCCGACATCACTCGCGGGATGGAGATGCGTGCAAACTCCGCGATGGGGATGTCCGCGTTCATGGAGAAACAAATCGCCGAGCTAAAACAGAATATGGATGTCTCCGAACAGGCTCTGGCCGGCTACGAGCGTGAGCTAGGCCTCATCGATCCCGGTGAAAAGACCAGCATTCTTGCTGCTCGCTTGCTGCAGCTAAACACCCAATACACAGATGCGGAGAATGATCGCATTCGCAAAGAGACCGACTATAAAGCTCTTGAGTCCGGCTCCGCGGCAGCCCTCGAAGTTTCGCCCCAGGGCACCGCGCTAACTGCCATTGAACAGCAGATGCACTCTGCGGAAGAACGCCTTGCGGTAGCCAAAACGGTCTATGGCCCCAACTACGCTGAATATAAGCGAGCTGCGAACGATCTGGCCGAGATAACGCGGCAATACGAACAGATGAAGGCGCAGATTGCGAGCAGGGTCGAAGTGGACTACAACGAGGCACTGCACCGCGAATCCATGCTCCGAGGTTCGCTGGCAGGTGCAAAAGACGAGTTAGACAAACAAAACGACAATTCATTCCAGTATCAGCAATTAAAGCGCGAGGCAGACGCGAACACAACTCTCTACAGTGAATTGTTCCGCAAGATAAAGGAAGCAGGAATCAATGCGGGCTTTCAGGTGAGTTCAATTACGCTCACAGACGAAGCGAGGCCGCAGACCCACCCTGCTTTTCCCAGAACTGGTCTTTTCACGTTCCTCAGCTTTTTCCTTTCACTGCTTGGCTCTCTTATCGTGATCATTCTGATGGATATGTTCGATCAAAGCCTGCGTGACCCCGAACATGCACATCGCTTAACCGGCATTGAGGTGGTTGGCACCTTGCCACGTGTTCGCCGGATCACTTCCATTAGTCCATCCTTACCGAGCCTCACCGAAACAGATGCCGCGGAGGAAAGAGGCCATCGACTGTCGCTCGAGTTCTATAAAGAGTCCATCTGCACGCTGCTCGCATCTGTCCTCTTTGCCCGTATCACGAGCGGTATGCGCTCAATCCTGATCACCAGTGCGGGACCAGGCGAGGGCAAGTCCTCCTGTGCGGCGCACATGGCTATTGCCCACGCTGAGCGCGGCAAGAAGACGCTCCTGATTGACGCCGATTTGCGGCGTCCATATCAGCACACATTCTTCAATCTCAGCAACGACGTCGGTCTTGCGGATGCAATGACACGCGGTTCTTCCCTGAAAGATATTCGGCAATCGGTAAGTTGCATAGAAACCCTTGATGTTATTGTGGCGGGAACTTCTTCAGACAAAAGCTTTCTCCGTGTTGGATCGACGGTTGCGCAATTACTCACGATGGCTCGAGGTGAGTACGACCTGATCCTCATTGATTCCCCGCCAATGCTTTTTCTTGCCGAACCTATACAGATCGCCTGTCTGGCAGACGGCGTCCTGGTGGTGAGCAATGCCGAACAAACACGCTATCGATCCGTAGCCCGCGTGCTGACCATTTTGCGCAGAGTACACGCTAACGTCATCGGCATCGTACTCAACGAAATCCGGTTGGACATGAGTTCCAGTTATCAGCCTTACAGGGAGTATGAAAAGTTAAGGCGACGAATACTGCCAAAGGCGGGTTGACCTGACCCGATGCAGTTCCACAAGCCTGCAGGAACATCCGAGCAAGCTAAACATTAACAAGTTTCCCAATCGACTCGGAAGGAGGCGTTGTCCTCGTGCCTACAGCCACTACACTTCCGTTGATTATCTTGATTGCCGTTCTATGGCGTTTGACAAAAGGAAACATTCTCTCGGTTATCGTCTATACATCCATCTTCGATTCAGCTTCGGCTCTCAACATTGGGAAGCTAGGCGTGTCGCCCTGGATGGTTGCACTGCTGGTGGGACTAGTGGAGAAGGTGGTTCGCGGTCACGCACCAATCCGCCTGATTCCGGGGCTAAATCGATTGGCTCTCAAGCTCGGCGTATTCTTTTTGGTCTACTCTGCCTGGAGCGCAATCGTTTACCCAGTTCTATTCGCGGGGGTTGCTGTAATGAGCTCTCACGACAGCTCTCCCGCGCCGCTTTTGTGGAATGTTTCCAACCTTGCCCAGCTTTGTTACCTCATTGCCTGTGCTTTTGTTTACTTCATTGCGTTAACCAGCACGCGCGACGAACTGCGGTCGGCCTTAGATTGGTATGTGCGTGGCGCAATCACTGCCGCGTTTGTTGCAATGTATCAGTTGGCTAATGCAGTCTGGCATGTGCCTTATCCATCCGCCATTCTCTATTCTCACCCAGGGCATGTTATCTACCCAGCGTTCATGATTCACGGAATGTGGAGATTAAACGGCCCATTTCCCGAAGCGTCTGAGTTGGCAACTTACGCGTGTCTGGGAGTCGCCTTGCTCGGCTGGGATGTGGTAACACGCCGCTTCAGGCTCACAACAACGTTAGGCCTTGCTCTACTGATCTCAGCGGTACTAATGACACTCTCGACAGTCGGGTATCTTTGTCTTTCGCTGATTTTGGCGATGGGAGCGGCATTATCCATTGTCTCCGCCTTCAGGCAGCGCTCCTTCACGCCACAAAAGATATTGTTGGCTCTCCTCCTCGTGGCAGGTGGAACCACTCTCTTCCTCACTACCGATGCAAGCGCCACTGTCAGCAATGTGGTTTCCTCAGTGGTTCTTGAAAAGAAAGACACGTCGTCTTACCGTGATCGAAGCGCGATGAATTCTGCGGCGATCGACACCTTCAGACACACATATTTCATTGGTGCTGGATGGGGCAGTGCTCGGGCATCCGGGCTTATTTACGGTCTGCTCGCCAACGAGGGTGTTATTGGAGTTGGGCTTCTGGCAGCATTGCTTCTGTCTTTGGGCTTTCCACTGGCGCTCTCGCGCAAGTCTACTTTAGCGCCAGAGAACTCCATGACCTACGAGAAGGCACTTTTCGGTCTGATAAGTATGCTGGCTGCGCTCATCATCGCAGGAGCGGAACCCGTGGAACCTGTGTTCTGGGCACTGATTGCAATTTCTACGGCCGCATATTCGAATGCTCGATCGAATGAGATCGTTCTCGTTCCAACGGCCGGGACGCGCCAATACTCCTACGTTGCCTTTAACCCTTCTTGATCAGCGACCTGAGGTTCGTCTCAAGATTGGTTTTCGTTTCGAAGATGCTTCTTGCATCAAGAGGCTCTGCCGCACTTTCCGCTTTCGTTACTTCCAGAGGCTTTGCCGGGATTGTTCGCAGGCAGACTTACCAGTTTCATCTACAAGGGGGCAAAGCAGATGCTTGATCACGCAAGAGCAGGGGTAAGACCCGCACACGTTGCTGGTAAGTCGCGATCGCCCGAACCTGATTCAATACACACTGCCGAAGCAACCGACACAAGTGGCAGCGATGGCCGATTGAATCGCAGGTTGATTAATAGAGTTGTTCATCTTTCCAAACATTGCGGCTATGGAAATGGAAATGTACACGTCGCCGTGGACCTGGCATGCGTGCAAGCAAAAGCCGGGTTAGATGTGGCCTTCATTAGCGGGGGTGGCACCTTCGAGGGGTTGCTGGCCAGGCACGGAGTCCTCCACCTCAAGATCGAACAGGACCAGCGCAAGCCCTTTTCTCTCCTCAAAGCAGCTTACTCCATCGCCAGGCTTTCCAATAGATTCAAGCCGGACATCTTTCATGCTCATATGATGGGGGCAGCTGTATCGGGCTATCTGGCCTCTAAGGTAACCGGTGTTCCTCTCGTAACTACTGTCCATAACTCGTTTGATCGCCACTCTGTTCTTATGCGACTGGGCCATCGCGTGGTAGCTGTCAGCACAGCGGAAAAGCAACACCTTCTCCGCCAGGGTTACAGGTCAGACCAGGTTGATGTGGTGCTCAATGCTCCCCTGAATTCGCCGCGCCATGATAGGGCGGTGATCGGCACCGGAGTCACACTTCAGTCGCCCTCTATACTGGCAATTTGCGGATTACACCGCAGGAAGGGCCTGTTTGACCTAATCACCGCCTGTGCCGCTGTCTTTCGCGATCTCCCTGAATGGCGTCTCTATATTGCGGGCGAAGGCCCCGATCGGGAATCCCTTGAAGAGCAAGCCCGAAGTATCGGAGTCGCTGATCGGATCTCCTTCCTTGGATTTGTTCCAGATCCCCGAGGGTTGCTTCAGCAGTGCGATCTCTTCGTACTTGCGTCCTACGCAGACCCCTGTAGTCTGGTCATCGGTGAGGCTCGCGGGGCTGGCTGTGCGATCGTGGCGACCGCCGTTGGCGGAACGCCGGAAATGCTTGAGTTTGGCCGGAAGGGACGACTTGTTTCCCCGGGCAAACCGGATGACCTCGCCGCTGAGCTTCGTTCCTTGATGACCGACCCCATTGCCAGAGCCGAGCTCCGACAGGCCTCATTGCAAGGCTCCGAGTTGTTTGATGTGCATCGTCTCGCCGCTGACTACGAGCGCGTTTACCAACGAGCTGTACTGATCAAATCTTTCGGTAGGCAAATCGGCCAGCGGTCAATAACGTCGCTGGAAACCTGAGTCGTACTAACGGCAGTTGCAGCATGACTCATGGAACAGACAGTTGCTTTAGTCATGGTTGACGATGAGTGCCATGCTCATCTCACAATGTGCAATCCACTATTTTGAGCGTGCCTCTTCTCGTCCGCTGGTCATCTCCAACCGCGGTATTGCTAAGTGACCTATTCAGACCACCTTACTGAATCGGGCGGACTCCAGCCTCGGAACGAAATCAAGTTTCTCTGAGTTACCATGGTCATCGTTCCAAAACGATTGCGGCAAAAGTCATTGGCGCGTACTTAGAAAACACCTTGCAAGTGGCAATATTCGCGTCTACAATTGACCAGACTGGTGTGACACAACAGCTGCCGAGATTGTCGGGAAAGTTCGACGCCTTGCAGGCTGCGCACACTTCTCTCACCAGAATTGATGAAAACACTCTGTTCTCAAATCTGAGTGTGGGCCAATTGAAGCGGAAATGACCTACGGGAATTATCTGCCCGTTCTTTCTCGTCAAAGGAGGTTCTCGCTATGAGAGACAGCATTCTCAACGGATGGAAAGATATTAGCCTTTACTTAGAGTGCACCGTGCGAACAGCACAACGATGGGAGTCTCAGCTCTCAATGCCTGTGCATCGGCCCACCAACAGACCCAGACGGCCAGTCGTTGCGTTCGCAGATGAACTCGACGTCTGGATCTTAGGATCGCAGTCGAAGACGGGATTAAGAAATAACGCTGGCCACGCAAACATGGTTCATCTGGGTGAAACCCTTCTGCGCCTGCAGACCCAGACAAAGGAACTCTCGGCTAAATTGTCCTTCATGGAGAGCCAGTTGCCGGCGCCCTCGCAAGACGGATCTCTAAATTCGATGACTCATGGTTAGCTCGAAGGAAGCGGCCTTGATCTTGTGTTGAGTTGAAACGGGGACTTGTCAAAGCGGCTGCTTCGCTTTTCACCTTGATCCAACGACATGGCCCGTGTTTCCTTGCCGGGAAACGATGCATAGATCGCGGTCGTCATGATCGCCGCATAGGATCAACCAGCAATAAGCCCCGATCAACGCATTCTGTAAACACTCGGAGTGAACACTTTGCCGTGGCCGATAGGCGGCGGCTGTGTTCCTTTCGTAGCTACTCAGGAGCCATGAAATGTCTGCTACCAGCGCTTGGTTCTATTTCCTGCTCATGTGTCCATTTATCGCAGAGGCATGGGTGTTGTCAGGCATCCTCCCATTCCACAGAATCCAGGGCACCAAGGAGCTGAGCCTCGCACGTGTCGTTCCGCTGGATGGACTCCGCGGCATCCTTGCTCTCAGTGTCTTCTTCCTTCATGTCACCGAGTTCCGCATTTATGAAACCACCGGTAAGTGGCTGCCACCGGTATCTAACTTCTATCGCCAACTCGGCGTCATGCCGGTGTGCATGTTCTTCTTCATCACTGGTTACGTGTTCTGGCTCAAGTTGACCAGGAGCACGCACATCCCTCTGGGACAGTTCATTTACGCACGTTGGGCAAGGTTGAGTGGAGTCTACTTCCTGGCCTGCTTGCTCTGCTTCGGGCTTGTCGCTGTGGAGAGCGGCTTCCACAGCAACATTTCGCCGGCAAAGCTGACCTTCCAGGTTCTTGCATGGCTTTCCTTTTTCGGTTCAGGACACGACATGAACCAGATTGCCGGTTCGCGTCTCTGGCTTGGACCAGCGTGGACACTACGATTCGAGTGGATGTTTTACCTGAGTCTGCCGTTCCTTGGCTGGTTTGCCGCCCGCAAGCGCCGACTGCCGATCCTATTAGGAGTCGCAGCCGGTTTGGGCTTTCTGCTTTATCATTTGCCTGCCGGAGGTGCGGTCAAGAAGGCGATCACCGATCAGTTTGCTCCCTACATGGATTTCGTTGCATACACCTTCAGCGTCGGAATTGTCACGGCTGTGCTGAAGATTGGCCCGAAGCTCAAATCATGGATGCAAGGCAACGTTGGGACGGCAATATCGTTCGCTCTGATCGCAGTCACGCTCTTCTTTGCGAAGCCTGAGTTCGGATGGGCTGAAAGCCTTCTCCTGGCTGTGCCCTTCGTATGCGTCTGTTCGGGAAACACGTGGCTGGGGCTACTGACCTCATCGCCCATCCGTTTCCTCGGCCGCATCAGTTATAGCTTCTATCTGCTCCACGTCGTCCTCATGACCGCGGAAATCGCCATGGTCAAGCAATTCCTGAACCTGGCGCTGCTAAGTCCCTCGCAGTACTGGCTGCTCGCAGGTGTTTCGGGAGCGATCGCCATCTTTATCGCCGCCATCTCGTACCAGTATCTTGAGTATCCCTTCCTGCATGTCGGCGTAAAGGCGAGCGCAACCTCGATTCCCCAAAGGCAGCTAGCTGAATCTGCCGCGTGATCGATCTCGTCAGGGGAACCGCTTCTGCGGCTCTGGCAATGACATTCGGATACGCTTCGCCTTTCAATCGATACATTCAGGTGCGGTCTCTCAGACTCAAAGACCACTGAAGTGCGCTTTCGTCGCGACCGGCCTGACCTCTTTTTGACAGGCATATGTGAAATCCCTTTCAACCTGAAATCAGGAGGCCCGAATTGACTGTGGATGCGAAATCGAAGGCTAAGTTCATCGTGAACGGACGATTCCGCGTTCATCGTGTGACCGGAGTTCAGCGTGTGGCCCACGAACTTGTTGCGCGGCTCGGGACAGATGTGGAGATATGCGCTCCTCGTTCTGCGAAGGGCGCAATCGGGCATCTCTGGGAGCAGACTGTATTGCCCTGGCAGTGCCGGAACAGGCTGTTGTGGAGCCCTTGTGGCGGCGGGCCGCTTGCATACAGCCGCCAGGTGGTGACGTTTCACGATCTGTTTCCGCTGGAATATCCGCAGTGGTACGGCGCGGCTTATGCGAAGTGGTACGGCATCACGATGAGCAGACTTGCCGCGCAGGCGCTTCACCTGATAGCCGTCTCTGAATATACGAAGTCACGGATTGTCCAATTGATCGGCAGAGATCCTGCTGAAATAACCGTGATCCACAACGGCACTTCGACATGCGGCCGCGCCTCGCAGCAGGAGATCGAAGAAGCTCGCGTGGCGCTCAACCTGCCGACTCGCCGCTACATACTCAGCCTTTCTTCGCTTGAGAGCCGCAAGAACCTTCGCGCGACACTGGAGGCATGGGCCCGCATCCAGCATCTTCTTCCCAAAGACCTATGGCTTGTTGTTGCAGGCCCCAAAGCCGACGAAAAGGTATATGGCAAGCAAGACCTGACAACAAGTCTGCCAAATCTCATGTTCACTGGGTACGTGCCCGAAGAAAACCTGGCTGGGCTCTATTCCGGAGCCTCGCTGTTTGTCTTTCCCTCGTTGGCCGAGGGCTTCGGGTTGCCGCTGCTTGAGGCGATGGCATGCGGCGTTCGATGTGTAACTTCGCTGACCTCCTCCCTTCCTGAAGTCGGAGGGGATGTGGTCGACTACATCGATCCCCATAGCCCAGCCGAGTTGGGGCAGGTGATGTTAAAGCGCCTGAATCAGGATTCCAATCTCAACCTGCCGTTTCAGCCCGTCATTGACCGGGCCAGAAAGTTCACCTGGGAATCTGCCGCGAGCAAGACCCGCGAGGTACTCTCGGCCGCCGCCGCTCTCGAACCAGCGAAACACATCGCAGCGGGCTTGGCGCGTCGTCGCAGTTTCGTAGCAATCGGATCGCCGGTGCCTGAGTCTCAACCAGAGGCAATTCAACCGCCGCTTCGGGTGGCACTTGTCCACGACTGGCTCACAGGAATGCGTGGCGGCGAAAAGGTGCTGGAGCTGCTCTGCAGACGCTGGCCCAATGCACCGCTCTGGACTCTGCTTTATCTGCCCGGTCAGGTCAGCCAGACGATTGCCGCCCGCCCGATCCGCACCAGCCTGTTGCAACGCATGCCATTTGCAGCCACGAAGTATCGCAACTACTTGCCTTTCTTTCCTCTTTTCGCGGAGCTCCACAAAGCGGATGGCGCAGACGTTGTGATCTCAACCTCACACGCTGTTGCAAAGTCGATGGTCCGGCGGCGCAGAGGAAAGAGACCATACCATATCTGCTACATCCACACACCAATGCGTTATGCATGGGACATGTTTGACGAGTACTTCGGGCCAAAGCGTGTCGGATGGTTCGCATCAAACTTTCTATTCCGTCCTGTGGTACAGCTTCTGCGTCTCTATGATGCAAAGACTGTAAGCCGAGTGGACTTGTTCCTTGCCAATTCAACATATGTGGCAGAACGGGTTCGCAGGCTTTACGGCAGAGAAGCGGAGGTGTTGCCGCCGCCGGTCGACGTGGAGCGGTTCAAACATGCGGTGCGCGAGCCTGAAGATTGGTTCCTTGTGGTTTCTGCGCTTGTGCCATACAAGCGCGTCGATCAAGCGATTCGAGCCTGCAGCGCGATGGGCCGTCCGCTCAAGATCATTGGCAAAGGCCCCGAGCTTGGTGCTCTCCAGGCGCTTGCCGGGGAACTCAACGCCGATGTTGAATTCATCGGATGGGCGAATGATGAAGAACTGACTTCTGCATATCGCCGTGCCCGGGCCTTGCTGTTCCCAGGTATCGAGGACTTTGGCATTGTCCCTGTAGAGGCAATCGCTTGCGGATGTCCCGTCATCGCCCTCGGCGTGGGCGGAGTGCTGGATTCGATGACCGATGAGACGGCTGTTCTTTACACCGATGCCACCCGAAATGGACTGATTGATGCGATTCACCAATTCGAACAACGAAAGGACACATTCACCCCAGAATTGCTTCGAATGCGCGCTGCTCATTTCTCCGAGGACCATTTCCTTGATCGTCTTGAGCAGAAATTTGCTCGAGTCCAGCGGCAACTGGCCACTTTCCCCGACCCTGTCGTTGTCCCTTCTCTTGCTGTCGGGCCCGCACAAGAAGCGCTTCAGAGTTCCCAACCAGATGTATAGCAGGCGGCACCATTGCTGCACCGATGTCGTGCGGTGCATATAAATAACCGCCTGGAAAGTCATTCGCCTGGATTTGCAGAATTACCGGAGGTGTCTTAATGAGCGCAACCGCTACTTTCGCTCCCTTTGTAACCGGAAGAACCACGTACAGTGCATTCACCCGGTGGCTGACTCACACTTCAATCATCCTCGCCGACTATCTTGGAATTACGATAGCCGGATTTCTCGCCGTGATCATCCGCTACCTTTTCCACGCACAATTTGTTCCCGCTGATTACCTTTCGTTCACTCCAAGCATCGTCATCTTCTTCATTACTTTTGCCTTCTCAGGGCTCTACCCCGGAATCCCCACCTCGCCGATTGAGGAATTCAGACTCGTTCTTCGAGCTTCAAGCGTAGCGTTTCTCCTCCTCCTCGGCACCACGGTCTTCCTGCGAGAGGGCGTCTTCTCTTCGCGAATCGTATTTGTCCTGGCTTGGCTTCTCACCATCATCTTCGTCCCTTTAAGTCGGCGGATCGTCCGCGGTTGGTGTTCCCGCAAGTCCTGGTGGGGCATTCCGACCGTGATCATCGGTGACCTTGAGGCCGGACAGATGATTCTGGGCCTGTTGCGCGGGCACCATCGTGTTGGGCTTCGCCCTGTAGCGCTTCTGGTCGAGGATGGGCAAAGATCCTCCCGTTTCGCGCCCGTGAATTCCGGCGAGTTGCTCTCAACAGATATTTCGGATTCGAACAAGCTGGCCAGAGACTATCGTGATTGCTATGCCGTCATCGCCATGCCAACCTCCGGCTCTGATCGAATTCGCCACGTATTCAATGAGTATGCCCAACACTATCGCCGGGTTCTGATCATTCCCGACCTCTTCGGACTTCAGAGCCTCTCAGTTGCAGCAAAAGATATCTGCGGCGTGTTGTCGCTGGAACTGGATCAGCGACTAACCCTCTTTTTCCCTCAGTTGGTTAAGCGCTGCTTTGATCTTGCGGTGTCCGCAACTCTTGCTCTGCTTCTGTCCCCGCTCCTGCTCTTTCTCTGCGCGGCGGTCCGATTCACCTCGCGCGGTCCCATATTTTATGGCCAGCAGCGAATTGGTAAAAATCAACATGCATTCAAAGTCTGGAAATTCAGAACCATGGTCGTCAATGCAGACGCCGTGCTCCAGTCTCACTTGGACGCCGATCCAGAGCTGCGCGAAGAGTGGGGCCGAGACCATAAACTCAAGCGCGATCCGCGCGTGACCTGGGTCGGTCGCCTGTTGCGAAAAAGCAGCCTCGATGAACTCCCGCAACTCTGGAATGTAATTTGCGGCGAGATGAGTCTGGTTGGCCCTAGACCCATAACAACGTCTGAAGGTATCCGTTATGGAAAGAGCTTTGGGCAGTACTTGCGCGTGATTCCTGGAGTTACCGGCCTTTGGCAAATCAGCGGGCGTAACGACACCACTTACGAATTGCGCACACGCATCGACGACTACTACGTTCGTAACTGGTCTCTCTATCTCGACATGTACATCGTCTTCCGAACCTTCAAGACAATTCTATTTTCAGAGGGCGCGTACTAATTATCCGCAAGAACAATGTCCTATCCATCATCCCCCAACACGCAGTATCGAAGGAGAGAATCATGATCATGACTCTGGAAACACCTGCAACCATCAACGTGCCTGAAGTCTCGGCTCAAGAGGTAACTGCCGCAGTCGATGAGATGAACACAAAGGGATATGCGTGTCTTCTCAATTACGTCCAACCCGACGATCTGGACCGCATGCAATCTTTCGTTTCCTCCGCCATCAGGGATGCCGGAAACGAGTATGTCCACTTTAATGGCCCGGACGCTGTTACCGGATCAGGCCTGGAAGAACTCTCTCGTTCTGCAAGGTTCAAGAAGCTCATCTACGATGTCCATCTGCAGGGCACCGGCCGGCGGATGGCGAGCGACGAGTGCTATCAGGTCTTGCGATGCCTCACAGGCAATTCCGGACAAAAGCACGCCTTCATGTTTCACTATGACTCTTACATTGTGACCGCACTGGTTCCAATTCAGATTCCAGCGCAGGGCCAGGCCGGCGACCTTCTGATGTATCCCAACACGCGTAACATCCGCAGCAAATATCTGTTCAACGCGATGGACAAGGTGCTTCTTGACAACCCGATCACTCAGAAGGTTTTGCGCTCATTTGTCAATGGCAAGAGCTTCGCGCCCGAGAGAGTAGCACTCGTTCCCGGAAATCTGTACCTCTTTTGGGGCTATCGCACAATTCACACGAATGAACCGTGCGATCCAGATAAGGTGCGCGCAACGGCGCTCTTTCACTACTCAAATCCGCATAAACACGCGCCTGTTCAGATGTCCTGATCTCGCGCTTGAGACGCCAGCCACATCCGCGGACTCTGCCAGACGCTGGGCACTGCAGCCGCCTCGAAGATGCAGCTGCCCCTTTCTAAGGGCCAACGCCAACAACCTCGAAGGTAGGAGAGCAGGATGGCTGTAGGCTATAAGACCGCCGTTGGCGGAACATGGATGGTCGGTGCGCGCCTTGTTTCGCGTGTCATCGACCTGGGCACGATGCTGGTCCTTGCTCACATTCTCCTCCCCAGGGATTTTGGCCTTGTCGCGATCGCAATGACTGTGATTTTTATCATTGAGGCCGCGCTTGAGCTGCCAGTCAGTCAGGCCCTAGTGCGCTTGGGGACGATCGGTCCATCACACTACGACACGGCCTTCACACTCAGCCTTCTTAGAGGAATTGCGCTCAGCCTGATCGTGTGCGCAATTAGTTGGCCATTTGCTCGCTTCTATTCCGACTCCCGCCTGACCTCGCTGGTATGCACACTGAGCCTGGCGCCTGCAGCACGAGGATTGGTGAGCCCGAAACTTGCAGACTTTTCGAGAAACCTGAATTTTTCCCCAGACTTTACGATGGAATTTGTCGGGAAGGTTATTGCCTTCTTCACAGCCATTACGCTGGCTCTCACAACAAGAAGCTACTGGGCAATTGCGGCAGGCACGGTCGTTGCCCCTGTCGCCGGAACCATGACGTCCTATATCCTTGCTCCCTATCGACCAAAGCTCAAGCTCACCGAACTGCATGCGTTTTCAGGTTTCCTCGGGTGGATCACCGCCGCTCAGGTCGTGAGCGCGTTGAATTGGCAAACTGACCGACTGCTGCTTGGAAAACTGCGATCGAAATCGGAGCTCGGCCTCTTCACCGCGGCCAACGACGCCGCTAACATTCCCGTGATGTCACTCTTCAGCCCGCTTCTTCGACCCTTGCTCTCAGCTTTTTCGCTGCTGAAGGATAACCCAGACCGCCTCGCCAATAGCTACATGAACAGCGCAACGGCCATGCTGACGCTGGGGCTGCCAATCTTGGTTGGTGAAAGCCTTCTTGCTGAACCTGCCGTGCGTGTAATGTTTGGCGAAAAGTGGATGGGCTCTGCGCCTCTTCTACGCTGGCTTGCCATCAGCCTCATCCCCATGCTCTTCGCAATGCCGATGGGCCCTCTGGTCATGGCCTTTGGACGAACTCAAATATTTCTCAAACGAAATATCTTTGAGGTCTGTGTCAAGTTACCCCTGATCGTTGTCGGAGCAATCAAGTACGGATTCATGGGTGTGGTCTTTGCCAGATGTGTCTCCGAATCAGCTACCGTCTGCTTCTGCATGGTTGTGGTTCGCCGCCTTACCGGTCTCACAATAAGAGAGCAGTTGCAGGGCCCATGGAGAAGCATCGCCAGCTCGATTGCGATGGCCGTCGTGGTATCGCTTGCCTTGCCGCGGTTTTGCCACTCTCTCGCACCGCTCCCACTGGCGGCCGAAACCCTGATAGTCGCCAGCCTCGGCGCGCTCACCTATTGCAGTGTGTTGTGGGGCCTGTGGCTTGCGGCTGGCAGTCCTTCGGGACTCGAAGCCATGATCGCCGAAAGGTTCGTTGACCTGGTCAAGAGAGATCGCAGAGTTGCCGTCAATGAGATGTCCTGAAGATCCACGGAGGTCCATGCCACAGTGCTGCGTAGTCTACACAACCGACGATCGATATTTGTTTCCGACGCTGGTGAGCGCCATTCAAGCACGACATCACACGTCCCCAGGCGCTGCGGATGTGGTCATCTATTGCATCGACCTCTCCAGCGAAGCCGAGCGCGTATTTGCCCCTCTCTGCGCAAAGGAGAATCTAGGCCTGGTCTCTGTCAACAGCAAAGATGTTGAGGGACAGAATGCCATGCTTGCGCGATTTTTCCTTAACCGCTTCGTGCCTGCTCAATACAGTCAGTATCTTTACCTCGATGGGGACGTCCACATCTTCGACGCTCTCGATCCGCTCATTGAAGCCGGCGTGCCTGAGGGGCACTTTCTTGCCGCTAACGATCCGATGACATTTCTGATTCCCGATCCAGGAGCACAGAGCCGCGATCTCTCGAGTCATCTTGAGAAACTCGGCCTGAGCCGGCAACAGGCCCTTTGCTACTTCAATAGTGGCGTGCTCCGAATTCATTCGAACGGCTGGGAGACCATCGGCCTCAAGGCATGGGAGCATTGCCGGCGAACTGGCAAGCCCTCGCGCTTTCCCGATCAAGACGCCCTGAACGTAGTCGCGGCAGACAAACGTCTGCCCATGTCCCTTGCCTGGAACTTCCCCGTCTTTATGCGTAACTCTCGCGTCGAGTCCAGCATCAAGCCAAAGATCACTCATTTCATGTCCAATCCAAAGCCATGGCACGGCTCCTTTCCGCCATGGACCCCGGTGGCATACAAACCATACGCCGATGCGCTCAACAAATATCCGGCGCTCGAACCATTCAGCACAGTCATGCCTCTCCGCCGCAGAGCGGCATATCAGTTTCAGCAACACGGGAAAAAGATATTCGAATCTCTCACCTGGGGCTTTAGTGAGAAGCGGGTTCGCATTCTCAGTTACGAGGCCTCTTGCCCATTGTGAGTCGATTCGATCCAACGATTCTGCCTTCGAGATTCTCCCGGCTTTGGTGCCTTTGTCGACTTCTCAAAGGTCGGCAGTCGAGACGAAATACAAATGCGCGCATTGGCTCCGAAGCTTCGATTCTGATCGAGCTCTTTCCTCTTTGAAATTAACTACGCAGATGGTATTCTTCGTACAGTCCACCCCGGATCGAACCTGCCAAACCGGGCAGGCCTGTCCCGCTCTCGGATTTACTTACCCTTCCCCTGATCCGACACAAGAACGTCAATCTATGCTGTCCATCCAATCGTGAATATGCGATCAACGCGATATCCATCAATGGAGGTCAACAGTGCACAGAGGATTCGAACAAAGACAAGGAAATCAGCTTGGATGCTACGCCGTAAAGGTTCAATCGCGTAGCGAAGACACCGTGGGCGAAGCTCTGCGATATAAGGGCTACGACGTTTTGTCCCCCTCCTACATTCAACATCGGCGCTACTCAGATCGAATCAAGAGAGTCCGGTGTGCCCTCTTTCCCGGTTACGTATTTGTGCACATGCGTGCGGAAGAACTGCTGCCGATCGTCGCCACTGCCGGGGTCAGCTATATTGTGCGGTCAGGAAAATCGCTGCATCCACTTCTCCCCGAAGAGGCCGACACAATCGGGCGTCTATGCGAGGTCGAGTCTTCATGTGAGCCGTGCCCAAACCTCACCGTAGGCCAGAGCGTCAGAATCGAGACGGGGCCATTGCAAGGTATTCAAGGCATCTTGACGGGTGTCGGCGAGAATCATCACGTTGTGATTTCCATCAATTCCATCTTTCGCTCCATTCGTATCGATACGCGAAACACACTCGTGAATTCAATCAGGCCGGAATCTGATCGAAGCAACACCGAAGCCATCAAACCTGCTTCTGAAGAATCAGCGATTCAGGGTAGTGCCTGGCCCGCGCTCACGCAACTTGGCGATCAATCGGTGATTAAAGCGCGGTTGGGTTGACCAGGGTATGCAATGAAGCGCAGTGGGCAACGCAGGTGACACTGGATAGACTCGGCAGACTCAATGTTATGTCGACCAAGGCTTGAGTACGTTTCAGGATGATGCAGCAAACTGGTTCCGGATCGGAGAAACTGCGTGAAAAGCGCTATTTGCGTCTGGCACGTAGTCGCGGCGAGCGCTTTGCTCATTTTCTGCGCTTTGCTGTTTGCTGCTGCCTTTGCAAATGCCCAGTTAATCGCTGTCGAATCACCTGGCTACCGGTCTGACGTTCATGGCAACACAGAAATCCGCATCCATGCACCGGGATTCATGAGTCCGCTTGAGGCGAAGAGTTGGCTGCCTGGCAACACTTATGGCTCTGATGGAACTGTTTCGACGATCTCCCTCGATCAGGACCACAATGGGAGCTTCATCTTTCCGGCGAACAGCTACCCTCATGGCCCGATCGTAATCCGCATCTATGGCACAAGAATCATCGATGCACATGTAGATACCTGTTTTCTTCAGCTCTACAACACGGGCGGAGTCTCGTGGAACGAGGGAGTCCCTCCCACCCCTCCTGCTGCTGCGGCCGGTATGACACTCGCCTTTCAAGATGACTTCAACGGGCCGCTGTCCATTTCGAGCACCGGAGTGGGGTCGCGATATGCCACTCATAAGCCTGGCGGCGGCGATTTTAGCCAGATTCCGTTTTCTGATCCAACCAGCCGTGGTCCCTTCTTTCAGCGCGACACCTATCTGATCATTCGTGCCGATGCGCACCTTCACACGACAGGCCTGCTCTCATCCATAGCTACCACCGATGGCACGGGTTTTACGGCAAGGGCTCCTTATTACATGGAGTGCCGATTCATTGCCCCCGATGCTTCGGGCACCTGGCCGGCATTTTGGACGGTCACCGACGAATACAAGAACGGCGGTTGGACCGGAACAACTGCAGACGAAATCGACGTGATTGAAGCCTACGGCGGTGAGGGATTTGGAAACCCAAACTCCCCGCAGGTTTACGAGGTAACTCCGCATACATGGGGTTACAACATTGACAGCGCACCAAGCGTCAGCAACCATGTGTACATGCAGAACTATGGCAGGGGCGCTGGATGGGCCTACACACCGCATACATACGGTCTGCTAGTAACGCGTCAGAATTTCGTCTTCTATCTCGACAATGTTGAGGTGCGCAGAACTCCGGCCACGCCTGTTGCAGAAGATCATCCAATGTACTTCATGGTGAATCTTGCCATCGGCGGGAACGGCTGGCCGGTGGACCTTGAGAGGTATGGAAATGTCGCCGATATGTATGTCGACTTTATAAGGGTATACCACTAGTGGCGCTCGCCGCGGAGAGAGCCGTTTATATTTTGAGACGGCCGACCGCAGCCATGCCGCAAGCGGCATGAAATGAGCCGGCTGATTCTCTCCGCCCGATTCCCTCTTGTCGGACCATCCGCTGATCGAGCACAGACTTGCAAACTGAACGCCTAGCACAACCTTCGTAATTCGACTGCAGAGCAATTCTGGCAGTCAATTCAATCGTCGCGGACAGCGACCACACTAAGTCATCGGGAGATCGTTATGAATTCCGCATACGCCAGCTCTCTGAGCGCTCTCTGGAAGGCTTTGTCCCTGGCCTCAAGGGAGCGAATGCTCTTTGCCACCTGGGGTACGTTTCTTGTGGCTGGAGCGATCAGTTATTGGGTTGAGTTTGCCGTGCAAAAGCATCCCCGGTCAATCCGTTCATTTCTGAACTATTGCTTCCCCTGGCGTGATTGGAAGAGCGCCTCGGCACGAGTAGATGTCGTTTTGTACTTCATTGGGAAAGGAACCGATCGCTTAATCGGAGGAATTGGACTGGTATTGGTTGGAGTCTTGAGTGTTTATGTCTCTCGCTATCTCGATGCAGCCTTTTCGTCGACAGCAAGAACAAACGGTGGCGTGTTGGATGTGCTTATATTAGGGTGCCTCTTTTTCCTTGCCGTAGACTTCGCCAACTATACAACGCACCTGATGGAACACAAGATCCCGCTTCTGTGGGAATTCCATAAGGTTCATCACTCGGCATCATTCCTGTCGCCCCTCACGACGGCACGGTTCCATCCGCTCGAAAAAATGATTGACAGTGTGTTCAGTTCTCTATTCGTTGGATTGATTGCAGGTGTCGCAAAGCACTTTTATAACTTTTCCGTTGCTGAGTTGCTAGGAATTGTTGCCGCCGGCAATGCAATTGCAACGTTGGCGGTCCTCGATTCGCTGCGTCACTCACAGTTCCCGGTAAGTTTCGGCCTGTTTGACCGCGTGATACTTAGTCCCCACATGCACCAGCTGCATCATAGCGTCAAACTCGAACACTGGGACAAAAATATGGGGAACAAGCTTTCCATCTGGGATTGGTGCTTCCGTACCGGATTCAAGCCTGACAAAGGCGAAGCCTTGCGATACGGTACAGGCCAGTCTGAGGATACTGACTATGAGTCGGTGTTGAACTGCTACATCTTGCCAATCGTTAAAAGCTACCGATTATGCAAACAGTCGCTCGGTACAGAGAGCGCAGAAGTCGATGACACCCAGCCAATTCAATCCGTGCAGTCAACGCAGAGCTTGTCCCAGCTCCCACAAACAGAGTCGTTTATGGATTAGGGCGGACCGTCAAAGCAGAAGCAGCCATGGAGGCGCGTCGGGATTCCGGCCTCAAATGTCATGAGGACTGCACCACGGGCTTGAAAGACTAGAAGAACCGTTGCGCTGAGAATTTAAAGTGATTGCATAGCAAGTCAAGGCATTCCGAATCCACAAAAGGCAGGATGATGCGACCATTGACGAGCCAATTTCAGAGCACAGTTAAAGACGTTGATTCAAGGGCCGTAGCGCGTTTGCGCTTAGCTGTTGGAATTGCGACCCGAGGCAGACCGTCGATCCTTGCCGAAACGATCGGCGACCTTGAGACGCAGAGCAGGCCTCCTGACAGCATCTGGGTTGCCTATGCGGATTCTGCTGACATCGGCGATATACCTGTGCGCTTCCCGCGCGTCCGTCTTATTCAGACAAGGCTGGGCCTTACGGCCCAGCGCAACGCGATTCTGAACGCATTAACGGACGAAGACGTTCTGACGTTTCTCGACGACGATTTCTTTCTGCATCGCGACTACCTCGCAGCGACCGAAGACGTTCTCATCAACCATCCGCAGGTCGTCGCTACAACGGGTAAGCTTCTCGCCGATGGCATCAACGGGTACGGGCTCACCGTCTCCAGGGCAAAAAGGATCATTACCACTGCGCGCGGATTGCGGAGCGTGGAAAAGCTGACCTCGGTGTTCAATGCTTACGGCTGTAACATGTCATTGCGAATGAAGCCCATTCGTGCGTACAACCTTCGCTTTGACGAAAACCTGCCGCTCTATGGCTGGTATGAAGATGTTGAGTTCTCGCGTCAGCTCGCACGCTACGGCGACATTGTTCGAGTAGGAAATGCGTACGGGGTTCATCTCGGGGTAAAGTCTGGACGTCAATCTGGAGTAAGGCTTGGCTATTCACAAGTGGCGAACCCTGTTTATCTTGCGCGCAAGCGTTCAGTGGGATGGGAATATGCGGTGGCAAGCATGGTAAGTCGATCCATGAAGAATCTCGTCAGAAGTGCTGCACCGGAGCCCTTTGTCGACAGGCTGGGACGGCTTCAAGGTAACTTGAAGGGCTGGCGTGAGCTAATTGAAGGAACAATTTCCCCAACTCGCATTTTGGAGCTTTGAGAGATCCTCTCTTTGCATCGTCATCTCATGGGAAGCACCTGCCGGGAGAGACTTGCGAAAAGGTCACACCTTGCGAAACAGACATACCCTGAGCTCATCATTCTTCCATTCAATGCAAACCTCGCCGGCCCGGTTCGGCGGGGTTTTTGTGCTTTGAGAAATGGCGGCGGCGTCTTTGTTGGCAAGACCGGCATTCTCGCCTCGCACTGAGTGTCGCACCATTTCTCAATCGGGCACTTCCCCACGTCCTGAGCCAGTTCAATCCAACCACCGCCCCGGTTACGTTTTCACAATGAGGAAGGACGTTTATGCATAAGGCATTTGCGCTTGTCATTTTATTGGCCGGATTCACTATTTCCTCCGTTGCTTATGCCGGCGATTCTGCCGCTGCGGCAGGGCTTCGTGTTAGCCGAGTCCACGCAATCATGCAAGCGGGCGGCACTGCTCCGCCCATCGTGACGAGTGTTCAGTTTCCCCAGTACTACAATCACTCTGTTGTCCAGCCATTGAGTTCCAACAATGCCACGGGCGGAGTTATCCCCGAGCAAAACTGGAACGTAGAAAACACGGATACGGGCACCAGCCCCGCGAGTAATTCGAGCACATTGATAAGCTCAACCAGCACGGCAACCACGCTTGGTTTCACTTACTCTGGCTATACCATCAACGATGGAACAAACAACAGTTCGTTTCCATCGGCAGTGTGGTATCAGAGCGGGGGGCTTTGCAATGGCTTTCTAGCCGGAGGATCGACGTTCAACCAAAACGGCGCGCCAGAAACTCTCATGGTTACGGGACTAAACGCAAAACATATCTATAACCTGATCGTCTATGTGACCTCGCCGTGGTGGTCCAATGGAGGAATGGCATCCGCATCGGTGAGTCTTGGCGGCGCCAGCTACTACATCGCCACGTCGAATACGCTAGGGACTTGGACACAGGCGACGTCGACTGCTCCTGGATCTCCAACCATCGGGAACTACGTCGAATTCAACAATCTGACAGGCGCCCCATCGGAGACAGTGACGATCGTAGGCGCGTATGCCGGATTGGCGGGCTTTCAGGTGGTCGACGAAGGATCCACAGGTGGCAGTGTACCGGCGACCTACGCATTGACGGTAAATAACGGGAGCGGCACCGGAAGCTATACCGCAGGCACCGCTGTAACAGTGACCGCGAACGCAGCCGCCAGCGGATATACATTCGCAGGTTGGACGGGTTCAACCAGCGCCCTCGCCAACCCCGCTGCCGCAACAACCACGCTCACCATGCCCGCTGCGGCAGCCGGTATCACCGCCGCCTATGTGGCAAATACACCTGTCAGTTACTCGCTGACAGTAAACAGCGGAAGCGGAAGCGGAAGCTATACCGCCGGAACCGCTGTGACCGTAACAGCGAACGCAGCCGCGAGCGGATATACATTCTCTGGTTGGACCGGCTCGACCAGCGCCCTAGCCAATCCCGCCGCCGCCACAACCACGCTCACCATGCCCGCTGCGGCAACCAGTATTACTTCGACCTATGTTGCTAATAACTCGCCGCCTACTCTTTCTCCCATCGTGACGAGCGTTCAGTTTCCCCAATACTACAATCACACTGTAGTGCAGCCAATGAGTTCCAACAATGCCACGGGCGGAGTGATAGCCGTGCAAAACTGGAACGTAGAGAACACGGATACGGGGACCAGCCCCGCGAGCAATTCGAGCACATTGATAAGCTCAACCGGCACGGCAACCACGCTGGGTTTCACGTACTCGGGTTACACCCTCAACGATGGAACAAACAACAGCTCGTTTCCATCGGCGGTGGTGTATCAGAGCGGTGGGCTTTGCAATGGCTTTCTGGCTGGGGGATCAACGTTCAACCAGAACGGCGCACCGGCGACCCTGTTGGTTACGGGGCTCAATGCAACACATACGTATAACTTGATCGTCTATGTCACCTCGCCGTGGTGGTCCAATGGAGGGGTGGCATCCGCATTGGTGACTCTGGGTGGTACAAGCTACTACATCGCTACGTCGAAGACGTTAGGAACGTGGACACAGGGGACGTCGACTGCCTCTGGATCTCCAACAACTGCCAACTACGTCCAGTTCAACTATCTGACGGGCGCTTCATCGGAAACGGTGACGATTGCAGGCGCGTATGCAGGGTTGGCCGGCTTCCAGGTGGTCGATGAAGGAACTACGGGTGGCAGTGCGCCGCCTACCTATACGTTGACTGTAAACAGCGGAAGCGGCAGCGGAAGCTATGCTGCCGGCGCCGCCGTGACAGTAACAGCGAACGCACCCGCAAGCGGATACACATTCGCCGGATGGACGGGTTCGACCAGCGCCATGGCCAATCCTGCCGCCGCCACAACCACGTTCACCATGCCCGCTGCGGCGGCCGGTATCACCGCCACCTATGTGGCCAATGCGCCTGCCAGTTACTCATTGATGGTAAACGGCGGAAGCGGCAGTGGAAGCTATACCGCCGGAGCCGTCGTGACAGTAACCGCGAACGCGGCCGCAAGCGGATACACATTCGCCGGATGGACGGGTTCAACCAATGCGCTGGCAAACTCTTCGGCCCCGGCAACCACGCTCACTATGCCCGCAGCGTCGGCCACCATTGCTGCTACCTATGTGGCGAATGGAGCCACTGACCCCGCCGGATCAGCTCTGCAGGTGACAGTATTGCCGGCATCTCAAGCCACAACCGTCGCTCCACCTGGGGCAATCGTAAATATAGGCGCAAACTTCGAGACGGCTTCGGCACTATCCAGTAACTATTTGCTCGCTCTCTTCCTTGTCGACCAGTACGGAAATAACGTCGCAGAGGTCCAAAATAACCTGAACAACGGTCTGACAATCATACCCTCGACTGGGTGGTTGGGCCCAGTTTCTATCACGACCTCAATGGTGATTCCTCAGGTTTCCAATGGCAATTACTCGATCATGCTCGGCCTCTACAATTCCTCCGGTGCGGTCCAGTTGACCCCCGGCCCGGATGTCACCCAGGATAACCAATACCGCTACTTGATCGGCACAATCGAAGTCTCTTCCTCTGCTTCGGCTCCAAGCTATCTTGCCCCTGCAACGCTCGATCTGACTGGATACCATTTAACCTTTGACGACGAGTTCGCTTCGCTAAGCATTTCCGACTCTGTTGTCTACAACGGAGCCAACTGGTATACCGACAATGAACAGTGCTGCCTACAGACAACTGACGGCAGCGGAACCGCGATGGCTGGGTTGTCGAGTCCGCAAGACCCATTCTCACTGATCGGTGGGGGGGGATTGGATATTAGGCTGCAAAAGGTGAACAATCTTTGGACTTCAGGAGTGTTAACGAGCGTCGACGACTCAGGCATTGGCTTCTCTCAGAAATATGGATATTTTGAAATGAAAGCCAGGTTTTCCAATGGACTGGACACAATGCCTGCCTTCTGGCTTTTGAATACCGCTGCCAAGAGCGGGGGAGCACCAGCTGGCGAGATAGACATCGTCGAGTATATTGCAAATCCTGGCTTCTCAAACTATGTGTCAACTACACTGCATAACTGGTCAAATAACACCACTCCGGCCATGAGCCATAACATTGTGAGTACACCGACAACTGGGTTTCATACCTACGGAATGCTCTGGACTGCCACAACAATGACGTTTTACTTTGACGGAACAGTCACATTTCAAGCTCCGACGCCATCCATCATGCAGCAGCCTTACTACCTGCTGATCGATCAAGGGCTCGGAGGAGGTTGGCCAACGAACTCTACGCCGCCCGTGAACGATATGCTGATTCAATACATCCGGGTTTATTCAAATTAGACCATCTGAAGCATCCCCAGCTACGCGGCAACTCATAGACTGAATATCCTTCACTGGCCGTGACATCCGCTTTGAGAATCAAGGGCACTCGTCTCGCTCATCGCCGTCAGAACAGTTCAATTGCCGGTCGGCTGTGGTCTTGACACGTTTCCCCGCCTGCGACCGCGATGTGGGTTACGGTCTGGCTGGCCATTCGGTATCGATTGAGGTGGGAGGCTAGAAGATCTTTGAAATTCGTTTCGAAGAGGCCGCCCCACCCTGACATCTCAGAGTCTTCGCTCAAATGCAGTAAGTGGTCGCGCATCTCAACCAGTGAGTCTTGCACGTGCTCCATCCTTTGCCGCATCACATCCTGAAATTGAATGTGGCCGAGAACTCTTGTGAGGCGGTTGGCGGTCTCGGCGTAGTTTAAATCGACTCCAGTAATCACTGTAAGCAGTAACTTGCTGCTCTTCGAGAACTCAGACTGCATCGCTGCTAGGTCGCTGACCAGATGCGAGATCACGTCAGACGAATCATGTTGGGTGAGCGCAGCCTGGGCCTGAGCCATTTCCTCGTCCACTCTCTTCGTCGTAGCATTGATCTTGCTGGCAATGTCGGTGGCGGCGTTGGTCGTCAATAGAGAGAGTTTCCTCACCTCAAAGGCCACAACAGCAAAGCCGCGCCCGGCGCTTCCGGCTCGAGCGGCTTCGATCTCCGCATTCAACGCCAGCAGACTCGTCTGCTGAGCGATGGCGGTAATTACCTTTGTCAGCGGCGTCAATGCGAGCATCTCCGCGCCCAGCGTACGAATGTGTTCGAAGTTTTCCCGCAGCTCGTTGATTTGCTCATTGAACTGCATTTCAACCGCGGCGATAATCTGCTGGTTATTCTCGACTCGCGCTTGCGTACTTTCCGTCAGGGCTTTTCCGCTCTGGATGGATTGATGGATATTTTTCTGCTGTTCGCCCGCCATTCCAATCAACTGGTCCAGTTGCTGGATCACCTGGACGACCGCGCTCTCCGATTCGGCAAGCGATCCCCCGATCTGTTCATTGATCACGTCAATATAGGGCGAGGCGCTCTTGATGTCTGTCTTGACTGCCATGTAGGCCGCCAGATCCCGCGAGGTTTCCTCATAATTCCGCTCGCCAAATGCCCACATGTCCGCAACTGCGCGTCGTGCCGATAGATAGTTAAACCACTTGTAGATCAAGCCGGGAAGGATGACGAAGAAGAACAGTAGACCGGCGATTCGAGGCCTGAATGGGACGAAGGTTGGCCCCGTTACATATGCCATGAAATACCAAAACAACGCGAGAAGAATGGATAGGACCAGAGCCTCGGAGGAAAGCCGTTTGCGAATTATGATCAGACGCTGCTCCCGTTCGTTCATGATTTTGTCTCTCTCGTTCTTGGAAAATATTTCACGAGCAGACGCAGCATCTCGAATCTCCCGTGAAGTGAAACTACACTCAATTCATCGTCCAGATTTGTTCAGAGAATAGAGAAATCTACCGCGCAACACCTTGAGGCCATGGGCCGGACGATCTCGCCCGCACAGATACATGCCCCGTTTCTCGAATTGGCACACAAACCATTTCAGCGCCTCAACCAGTTTAGCGCCGAGCCTCGTCGTGAAGTTCTTTGACGATTTCGGCACGTAACATCAGAAATTGCGCTTCCAAATCGGGCATTCCGTTCATGACTGACTTCAGATCTCCGGCATCTGCCGCCTTTTCCATCTCCGCTGCCGCCGCACGCATGCGTTCGCCGCCGGCGTTTGCACAAGCGCCGCGGAGCGAGTGTGCCTGACGTGCAGTGGCCGCTGCGTCACCACTTGCCACGAGTTGCTTCAAAGCCTCGATCTGAAGCGGTACATCCTCAAGAAATGCCTCAACGGCAATTGTGGCCAGTTCATTGTCTCCTTCAAGGCGCGACAACAGGCCAGCGCGGTCAAAGAGAATCTCTTCACATCGGTGAGTGCAATATGGAGCGGATTCGCGGGTTTGGCTTGATGAAGGGCCGCCAGTGCGGATCCATTTCTTGAGTGCATCCCGCAAGCCGCCAATCGATGCCGGCTTTGGCAAGAAGTGGTTCATGCCCGCGGCGAGGCAACGCTCCCGATCGCTCTGCATTGCGTTGGCGGTCATTGCAATAATAGGGACATCATGATCAAGCACGGGAGACCGCGGATTGCGGATGAGGCGCGTGGCTTCGATGCCGTCCATCACCGGCATGCGCATATCCATCAGCACCAGGTCGAAGGCGATTAGCTCAAGCGCGGCTACTGCTTCAGCGCCGTTGACAACCGCATCGGCCTGAAGGCCGAGCTTTTGAATCATGCCCAGTGCAACCGCCCGGTTGGCGGGATCGTCTTCTGCAACCAGGATTCTCGCATGGCTCCCAGCAAATGTCTGTGGCAATTCGCGGCTTGCCTGGAGAGACTGAACATCTGGACACTTGGTTGACCCGGCATCGGTGCCGGCCGCCGCCGACAATGCGCTCGAAAGCAGGTCGAAAAGTTCCTCCCTGCGTACAGGCTTGGTGACGCAACTCGAGAAGCCAATCTTCTTGTAGCTCTGGCATTCATCACGAACACCGAGCGAGGTCAACATCACCATGCGCGTGTCTACCAGCCTCTCATCGCTCCTGATAGCGTGGCCGAGCGACTCGCCATCCATCCCCGGCATCTGCATGTCGATGACGGCAACGCGGAAGCGATCTCCCTGTTCCCACCCCTTGTTGAGAGCCTCAAGCGCATGGGGACCGCCCTCCACGGCTACCGGGCGCATGCCCCAATTCGCGGTTAGTGTCGCGAGAATCTCGCGACTGGTTGCATTGTCATCGACGATCAGCACATGCACGCCTTCGAGAATGGTAGACACTTTGCTGACCGTCGGCTTTGCTTCAATATGATGGCTCCGACCAAGCCGGACTGTAAAGCAAAACTCTGACCCTCTGCCCTCGTCGCTGCTCACGCTCACGCTTCCACCCATCAACTCGACAAGCTGTTTTGAGATAGCCAAACCTAGCCCAGTTCCGCCAAACTTCCGCGTCGTGGATGTGTCTACCTGGCTGAACTTGTCGAAGAGGATGCCAATCTTGTTTGCGGGAATGCCGATGCCCGTATCGCGTACCGAGAATCGAATCACGCAATCGGACTCTCCGTTCTCATCCAAATTGGCCCGGACCACCACCTCACCCTTCTCAGTGAACTTGATCGCGTTGCCTGCAAGATTGGTGAGAATCTGCCGCAGACGCCCAGCGTCGCCGCGGAGCAGAGCTGGAATCGCGGCGTCGCCGAAGCAAATGAACTCCAGCCCCTTCACGTCCGCCTGCAGCGCAAGCGTGGTTGAAAGCTTGTCAAGCACGCTTTGCAGATCGAAGTCCTCCGACTCGAGTGCCAGCTTCTTGGCCTCGATCTTCGAAAAGTCGAGAATGTCGTTAATCAGATGCAGCAGCGATTCGCCGCAGGCGCGAACAGTATTGGCGTAGTGACGCTGCTCGACGGTCAGGTCTGTCTCCAGCAGCAGCTCGGTCAAACCGATAACACCGTTCATCGGCGTACGTATCTCATGACTCATGTTGGCGAGGAATTCGCTCTTCACTTGATTCGCCGTGTCGGCTTGTTCGCGTGCGCGGATCAGCTCCATTTCGTGGCTTTTGCGATCGGTAATCTCCTGCGCAATCCCAACCACTCGAATCTGCTCCCCAGACTCGCTGAGGATGGGGAAAGATCGGTTGGCGATCCATTTCTCTTGCCCGTCAGGCGTTTGAATGCGGAATTCCGAATCGCTTGGCTCACCCCTCAATTGCCGCGCGTCGAATGAGCGCGCGGCCCGGTCCTCAGGATGAATTGCCGCGAACCATGACGCTGGGTTTTCGTAAAGGCTGGCGCAACTTCGACCCCAAATCTGCTCATACGCGGGGCTGACATAAAGAGGCCTGCCAGTTTTAGGTTCAATCATCCAAAAGACTTCTTGAATGTTCTCTGCCAACTGGCGAAATTTTTCTTCACTGCACTGCAAGGCATGTTGAGCTTGCTTGCGTTCGGAGATATCGCGAAAGAACCAAGCGCGGGCGAGGAACTGGCCATCCTCATTCCTGAGGCTGGTTGTAAAGCGTTCGAGTATTCGGCCATCTTTGAGTTCAACTTCACATTGGTGGGCGATGAGAGGATTGGCATAGAGTGCTTGTGCCTGGCTCAAGTAATCGTCGGGATTCTTTACGCGGTCAAGGATTGCCGCGAAGAGAGGCAGAACAGTCGCGCCCAGGATGGAAGCGCTAATTGGCCTGGGAAGATCTGCGGAGGGAATTTTCCATACATCGAAAAGCTTCTCGTTGTGCGACAGAAGATTCCCAACATTGTCGACCACAAGAATTCCATCGAGCGACACCTCGTGAATAGTTCGAAGCAGAGAGTGTTGAAACTGGAGCGATTGCTCCGCCTGCCTTCGCTCGGTGATGTTGATGTGCTCGACGACGACGCGAGGCAACCGATCGCTGAGAAATCGGGTAACTCGTCCCACAAACCATCGCTGTCGATTGGAAGAGTGGCAC
>Ga0302320_10004555_pt1 | contig 31458 bp, 30 predicted proteins | sample Bog_T0_3_FD_202130 | JGI IMG/M metagenome (GOLD analysis project Ga0302320, IMG submission 202130) | Peat permafrost microbial communities from Stordalen Mire near Abisko, Sweden - Bog_T0_3 | ecosystem: Environmental > Terrestrial > Soil > Wetlands > Peat | place: Sweden: Abisko, Stordalen Mire... | reverse complement strand
CCCACGAAGATCTGCCTACCCTGATCCTCGGCAGCGGCGGCGGATATCTGAAGACCGGACGGCGCGTTATCTACCGCCGCGAGACCCCCATCTGCAACCTCTATCTCACAATGATGGAAGGCATGGGCGTTCACCAGGATACCTTCGGCGATGCCACCGGCCACCTGCCGGAACTGACCGCATAAGTAAAAAGGAAACTCCGTGCAGCCCAGACAAACCGAAAAACCCGTCGTCGGCATCGTCTACGATACGGCTCTTAACCGTGTCGACGATGCCTTGGCGATGGCGCTCCTTTATGGCCTCGACGGCAAGAAAGAGGAGCGCTTCGTCAGCGTCAGTATCAGCCGGAACAACGTCAAGGCGGCCATCTATTCGGACGTCATTGGACGTTTCTATGCCGGCGCGGTGTCTGGCGCTATCGGCTTCAATGGCCGCACGCTGCCCATCGGCATGGCCGATTCCAGCGCGCTCAAGGAAGATCTGCCCTTCTTCACCAAACCGCTCGACGAGACTCTGCTCGACGGTAAGCCGGCTTATACGAGCGACATCAAAACCGATCTCGATACGGGCGATGTGGCTGCGGTGATCCGTAACGCGCTCACCGCACAATGGGACCAGAACACCATCGTGGTGGTGAGTGGACCAGCTTCGAATTTGGCCCACACCCTGACCATGAGCCCGGTCGCCAAAGACTGGATTCAGCGCAAGGTCAAGCTGCTGGTATTCACCGGCGGCCGATTCCCGGACGGTCCCGCCGAAGCCAACATTAAAGCCGATATCGACAGCGCCCGCAGGCTGTTCGCGGAATGGCCCACACCGATTGTGGCCTGCGGCGCCGAGATGGACGGACTGATCTCTTATCCCGCCTCCAGTATCGAGAAGGACTTTGCCTGGTCGGCCGACCATCCGGTGGCCGATGCCTACCGGGCTGGGGGCACCATGCCCTACGACGCACCGCTCTGGGCAATGAATGCCTCGCTCTATGCCGGACGTCCGCAGGAAGGCTATTTCAAGTTGTCGGAGCCGGGCACCATTACCGTTCTCGACGACGGACGCACTAAATTTACCGCCTCCGCCAACGGCAAGCATCGCTACATGATTTTCGATCCGGCGCAGAAAGACCGCATTCTCAAGACCTACACCGAGATCGCGAGTGCCAAGCCAGTGCCCAAGCCGCAGCGCATCCCGGGCTTCAACAAGCCGCCCGCCAAAAAGGCCGCCGAGGAAAAAGATAAGGCTCAACCGGATAAGCCGGAAGAAGCCAAGCCCTAGCCAGGCGCTTCCGCCTGTCCAGTTTCTGCTGTCTACGTATCCAAAGAGATGGACAGGCCGAAGGCCTATCCTACACCGGGCCGAACTTCCCTGCTTCCACTTGCGTAACATCAAATGGAAGGAGACGTCCGGCATGCTCAAGTTTCTCGTCTGGTGCATCCTGCTGGCGATTTGCTGGCCTCTGGCGCTCATCGCTCTGCTGCTTTACCCCATCGTATGGCTGCTGCTGCTGCCGTTCCGCGTCGTGGGAATCGCCGTCGGATCGGCTCTGGCGCTGGTCTGGCTGCTTGTGATGCTGCCTGCCCGGATTCTTCGCGAAATTGTCTGACCTGAGGAGGCCAAAAATGGAAACGATCAAAACGGTTTTCGAGGAGATTAAGGTCTTAGGGCACGAACTTGCCGACAAGGTGAAGAGCCTGATCCACGAAGGCAACGTGCGCCGCATCATCATCAAGGACGAAGCGGGACACACCTTCGTCGAGATCCCCGTTACCGTCGCCGCGGTCGGAGCCGTGTTGGCGCCCGTCGTCGCCGCAGTAGGCGCAATTGCCGCCATGGCCGCCAAGTTCACCATCGTGGTGGAAAAAGCGGCGCCGCAAGACCCCCCAGCGGCGCCGTAAAGACCCCCACTGCCTCACCCCTACTTCACGAAAATATAGACATTCTGCACGTTTCCCGAGAATATGTTCTCGGTGGAAACCCCGCCCACCGACACCGCAACGCTGATCTGACCCACCGGCAATCCGGCCGGAACCGTAGTCTGGATCTCCAATACGCCAGCCACGTCCTTCGGCGCGGTGGACGCTGAAGTTACCGGCGCAGAAGTCGTATTGAACACCACCGACACCGGAGCCACCGGAACCCGGCTTGTATCCGTCTCCGTCATCCCATCCGTCGATCCCGGAGTGGTAACGCCCTCACCGGTGGCGAAGAGTGTAATCGTGGATCCGCGCGCCGCCGGATTGGCAGAGGAGTTTACGCTGCCATCCGCATTGAGCGCCACTGCCTGACCCGACCCGCTGAAATTAATGGTGAAAATCCCCGGTGAAACCGGCTGCACCGGCATCGAAACAGCAGGGGTCGTCTGTCCGCCGGTCTTCAGCACAACGCTGGCCGTGGTGGCGCCGGCGATCTCATAAGGTATCTGGATATTGGTCTGCGACCCGCTGGTGTAGAGGATCGGCGCGGCGACTCCGTTTACCGTCACCGTGGCGCCTCCCAAAGTGGTAGCGAGAGCCGGAGTGGCCGGCGGAATCGTTGCCGCCACCGAAGGCGAAGGCCCAACCGTCTGACCGGTAATTTCCACAATTTCCCCGGGCGCCAGCGGAAGCGACAACTGGCTCGCCGCATTCACGATCGTCTGGATCGCCGCCGGTGGCGCCAGGCTGCCGAACTGACCGCGCATCACCGACGACCCATTCGGCACGCCCGCCGTGAAATACAGAGTCTTCACGTCACCGCCGCGTGCGCCGCCGACGCCGAACACCAGCGCCCACAATCCGGAGATCGTAATCGGATTCCCGTTCACGTCCTGCAAAGTGCCAAGCTGCGCTCCCGTGGTCAGATTGAACGCGTTGATCCTGCCATCCCCGAAGTTACCCACCAGCAGAGCGCCGCCGAACGCGCCCCAGACCGGCGGAGCGATGGCCACTCCCCAGGGTGAGTTGAGCGAGCCTCCCGAAATCAGATGCGTCAGCAGATTCCCGTTCAGATCGAATACGGAAACGTAGCCATTGCCCGGGCCCCCGACGTCGAGGAACTTATTAACGTCCTGTTTGGCCCACGTCACATACAGGCTGTTGTTCAGATTCCAGATGTTGAACGGAGCGAATCCAGAGGGCACGGCGGGATCGCTGAAACTGCCTGCCAGGGTGGTGGGCGCCCACGAAGCGTTAAACACGTCGATCTTGCCCGACCGGAAGTTGGCCGCATACAGCGTGGGACCGGCAGCGCTCATGCCGATGGCAAGGCCTTTATAAACCGCTTTGAGCGCGGAGTTGTCGATCTGAATGAACGCCGGCGAGCCGCCGTTCCACGCCGAAATAGTGCCGTCATCCGTGGCGAAGATGAAGGAAGCCCCCTTGCCATTCGACGGAAGCACGAACGAAGGAGGCGTCGTCGTAATCGAATTGACGATTCCCGTTGGTCGGCCCAAAGATCCGGCTGGGGACGCAGATCCCGGCGGAATCACCGCCACGGTCGCGCTCACCACGCCCGCCGCGTTGTAGACCGTGGATTTACCAGAAAGATGATCCGACACCCAGAAATTCGAGGCCGAGATTCCCCAGGGATCAATCAGATTCGGATCCACGCTGGCGCTTCCACTGGCCACGTTGGAAACCAGCACTGTTTGCAGATACGTATTCGCGTTCGGCGTTTGCGCCTCGATCGTATACGTCGCAGCCAGCGTCATGGCCAGTGCGATTGCGACTTGCTTCGGTGTATTCATTTCACCCTCAGCAGACAGCTTGTCGCTATTCAGTCCGTACGATGTGGTCGAGTTGTAAAACTCCTGTAAATATGTGTGCTGTCTTGGTGGGGCAGATTTCCGATCTGCCCTCGGCCTGGGCTTGCGGCCCAGAAGAGGCGATGAAAATCGATCGCATCCGGCCGATTGGTAATCGGCCCTCTCCGGGCGGGCACCAATCTGCGGGACCGACGACAATATGTTTTCGAGGGTTACCATGAATTCTGCCCGGAAGAGCCGAGGGCAGATCGGAAATCTGCCCCACCAGGCACCCTCACCCGGGCTGACAAGGGAGCCGCAAACGAAACCGCGCCCCCGACGACGCCGTTTCTTCCGCCCAGAGATCGCCCCCATGATCGAGCAGCGTCTGCCGCGAAAGCGCCAGACCCAGGCCCAGGCCGTTTTTCCCCTCGGAAACGAATGGCTGAAACAAATGTTTACGCACCGATTCCGGAATCCCCGGACCCGTATCGTCCACCCGGATCAGCACCGAATCTCCGTTGCGTTCCGCGCGTATCTCTACGCATCCGCCCGTGGGCATGGCCTCCAGAGCATTACCGATCAGATTCAAAAACACCCGCTCGATGCGCGCGCGTTCCAGAGGCAGTTCGATCGAAGGATCGATCGCCGCATCGATCCTCACACTGCGCTGCTCCGCCGGTATGGCCTGCGTATCCGATGCGGCAGCGATCACCTCGCTCAGGCGGCACATCTCCGGCGCCTGCGTGCGGCCGCGCGAAACATCCACTAACTCCTGCAGCAGCTCGTTGATGGCGCGCGAAGATCGGTAGATATTGCCCGCCACGCGCTGCAGTTGAGCGTCGCTCAAATGGCCGTCGACAATCATCTCGGCGCCCCCGTAAATGGATGCCAGCGGATTGCGCAGGTCGTGCACGATCGAACTCGATAATCTGCCGATGGTCGAGATGCGCTCCTGCCGGATGAGCTCCTCGCGGGCCTGCTGAATGGATCCGCACATCGCATTGAAGGTACGCGCCAGCCGCGCGAGCTCATCGTTGCCGCTATCGGAAACACGCGTTGCGTATTCCTGCCGGGCAATCAGCGCAGCGGCTTCATCCAGCTGCCGGATCGGCTTCAATATGCGATGCGCGAAGAAGCCGCTCAATGCGAGCCCGCCCAGAATCGCCGCGGCCCAAACCAGCACCAGTTTGCGCAGCAGCGCATCCATGTCGCGGCGTATCGAGTCGAACGTCCGCACAGTCAGCAGATCGCCCACTGGAGCGCCCTCGATATTGCGCAGCGTGCTTCCCAGCACCGCAAATTCCCCACCCGGCAGGTTGAGCGACTGCAGATTCGGCGTCCGGCGATACTGTTGGGCGATGCGCGCAGCTTCGACGGCTGGCAGCGTCGACACCACCGCGCCCCCATTGGCGAGAAACACAAAGTCGCTGCCCGCGGTCTGTTTCTTAAGGTCGCGCGCCACTGAATCGTCGATGGGAAAGCCGGCGACGAGGACATCGAGCAGCCCCGGCGCGTCCGGTGTCTGCACGTAAACCGGAGTCACCACCAGCTCATACAAGCGCCCATTCTCCACCGCAAAGCCGTCCGTCTGCGCGGGGAAACGCGGCGCCGCCGCGCGCACTACATCCAGCTGATTCCCCAGCACCTCTCCGCCACCCAGCGACGCGATCGTCTCGCCCCGCGGGTCTGTCACCAGGAACAGCGCATTCGATTGCGACACCTTCGACCACACCTCGGCCGCCGTATCTTTAATGGTTGCCCGATCGTTGGTTTGAAAAGCCGCCCGCACATCGGGCATGCCGCTGAGCACGAGGCTCACCGAGCGCAAGGTGGCCGCGCGCGATCGCCACAACGATTCGTAAGCGCCGAAGCTGCTCCGCAATTCGCTCTGCAAGTTCCGCAACAGGACCGACCGCGTCTGATCGCGCGCGAACCATCCCGCCAGCGCCAGCAGCAGCGTGATCGCAATCGATGTCGAGAGCAGGAATTTCCAGAACAGCGACAATTGCCTCGGGCGCGCGGAGCTCACAATCAATTCCTCCCACCCGGATAAAAAACCTGATCGTCCGACGACGGCGCATAGTCGTGGCCATATTTATTCTTGTGCGGCGCCACCAGATAACCGGCTTCGGAAACCGTAATCGGAGGCAGGCGCAATCCCGATTCCGTCACCGTAATGCGCCGCGCCAATTCGGCCAGTTCCTGCTCTGTCGCCCGCTCGTGAAAGATGCTGAGGTCATAATCGCCCGGCGGAACATCCATCGCAAAAGAACCGTCCTTCGCGGTCTTGACGAAATAAGGCGTGTTGAGCACCAGAATGATCGCGCTCATGGCCGGGTGGATGTTGCAGAACACGCGCAGCACGCCCGGCCTGATGAGATGGACCGCGCGCGAGGTTCCCGGAGGATAGAGCCCGATATCGAAAATCTGGCCGTTATAGCTCGAAAAAGCGTTGTGGAAGATGGGATCGGAATTGGGAAAATCCACCGTGGCGCCGGTCGTCACGGGCAGAATGTGCGGCATGAACATCTTGCCCTTCTGCAGCATCGTCGCGTGTTTTCCCGGCAGCGCCGAAACCGGGGCGCCCGCCGGCTGCACGGAAATCACCACGTCTGAAAAATCCTTCCGCTTGTTCACGGCATCGACGCGCGAATCGCGCAGCACTACGGTGCCCGCGAGGCTCGCCCCGAACGCAGCCGACACAATAAGGCTAGAACAAGTAAGCGAGCGCCAGATCATAGTGGTTGTTCAATCGAAGCAGCGAGCCCAGATACTCCGTCCGTGTTTGCGAGGCTTCGAGCGCCGCCACCACATTCGGAGCCAGCTTGTACATCACGTTCCCCGCATACAGAAAATTCCGCTGGACGCCGGTGGGCGCGATGTCCGACGCGCGATTAAACTGCTCGCCCGCGTAAACGTGGAAAGAAACTCGCGGCGCCGGGAACAGCGCGAGTTGTCCCCACTCGCCATGACTGTGAACCGGAATCACCGCATAATCCGGCAGTATAGAAAATCCCGGCAGCGCCCCCAAACCGGCAACGTCCTGGCCATTGAAAGCCTCGCCTGAAAATTCAAACAGCGGAGATGGCCGCACAAGCCAATCGAGCGAAGCGATCTTCGACTGTACCGATTGCCCTGCAACATGTGTCGCACCAACGCTGAATCCCGGCGCGATTTCGAATCGCCGGCGATCATTGCCATGGAAGAATTCAAACCGCCCCTGGTAAGCCGGGCGCGATCGTTCGAGCGTTCCTGAGTAAGCCGCCGGCAATGTCGCGCTGTATGTTTCGGTCGTCTCATACACGCCCGCCTGCGCCTTCAGCCCACTCTCTTCGCCAAACGAAAAGCGCTGTTCCACGCGCACTTGCGGATTCCAGTCCCAAAGATTCCCCGCCCCGGTCAACGGCGAAACACCCACCTGCGCAAACGACGAGGGATCGCGGGGCGAAATAATCGGCTTGTCCTGGCCCACGCTGAACGTCGTATTCTTCCAGCTCAGATCGAGCGTGGCGGTGCGAATGCGCAGCAGATTGTTGCCCGGAGCCGAAGTTCCGCCGAAGAAATCCATGTAGAGCGAGCCACTGGCTTTGCCGCCTGCGAAAAGATCGGGCCCGTTAAATTTCAGGCCGAGAATAGTCTGCCGAACCGAAGCGCCATCGGTCGCCGCACCTGGTGTCGCACTCGCTGTCTCGGGATACTCGGCGCCTCCGCTGCTCCGGCCGTTTTCGAATGCATTGAACAGCAGCATGCCCGTGAGTGAAACCGGAAAGCGCTGCGACGCCGCAATCTTCGATTGATCGAGATCGGCAGTCCGGCTCTCTACCACGCCCAGTCTTTCTTCGGTTGAGGGCGCCGCGGGCTGATCGGTACTTCGCGCCGCCTTCAGCTCGTCGCGCAAATCGTGAATCTCCTCGAGCAGCTTGTGGTTTTCATCTTCCAGCTTGTCCAGGCGATCGAGGATCTTCTGCATATCGGAGGCAGTCTGCGGCGCGGCCGCACGCGGCATCGCCATCGCCAGCCAACACACCCCAAGGGATTTCATCAGCATAATAATTGCTCCAGTTTTCTGCGCACGGCGGAGGGGGAGTATGGTTTGGGAAAGAAGGCATCGGCGCCCTGCGCCAGCGCACGTTCCGAAAGCCGCGGATCGCTGTCGCCGCTGATCAGCAAAATCGGCAGCCGTGCAAATCGCGGCTCGGCGCGCAGATGCCGGATCAGATCCAGACCATCGCCTCCCGGTCCGGCGTTGTGAGCCAGATTGAGATCGGTGACGATCGCCGCAATCTCGCCGTGGCACTCATGCAGCATCGCCAGCGCGGCGCGTGGACTGTGTATGCTGCGCACCTCAACTCCCGGTATCAGTTCCAGGGCGATCTGCAGCGTCTCCGCGCACGTTTCGCTGTCTTCGACAATCAGAACCAGTCTGGGCATGGCGTCGGCTTACGGCAGAAAGCGGTACCCCACTTTGTGCAGCGTCAGGAAGTGCCGCGGGCAATTAGGATCCGCTTCGAGCTTCTGCCGCAGCCGCACCACATGCGCATCCACCGTCCGCGTGTTGGGAAACGATTCATAACCCCACACCGAGTTGAGGATCATATCGCGTGACAGCGGGCGATCCGGATTCTGCAGGAAAAAGGTCAACAGGTTATATTCCGCCGGCGTGAACTTCACCTCGTGGCCGCGCCGCATCACGATCCTGCGCTCGATATCCACCTGTGTATCGGCGAAGGAGACTACGCGCTCCTGCTCGCCCGGCGCGCGCCGCAGCACCGCACGAATGCGCGCCAATAATTCCCGTGTCCCGAACGGCTTCACCACATAATCGTCGGCGCCGATTTCGAGCAACAGCACTTTGTCGATCTCTTCTCCGATCGCGCTCAACACAATGATGGGTGTCTGGATCCCGGTATTGCGCAGGCGTTTGCAGATCTCCACGCCGCTCAGATCGGGCAGTCGGAGGTCGGCCAGAATCAGCGCGGGCTTGCCGAGAATCGCCTGGTCGAGGCCCGTCTTTCCATCGGCCGCAAGGATGGCGCGGAACCCCTCGCGTTCGAGAAGCACGCCGATGGTGTCCCGCAGGTTTTCATCGTCGTCAATTACGAGGATCGTTTGCATCGGCATGGCGATTCTAACCTATACTGACGACACTGCGCGCGTCGCTGCCTCATCCGGCAGGGAATTTTACAACTCTTTTACAAGCGCAAAAGGGCAACTGCTGCCTATAATATTTCAGGATCGGGGGTCATTCACGATAACGAGATGGACGGCACTACTGTTCTTGCCGCTGCTGCTGCATGGACAGACAAATCCGCAGCCACCCAATCGTTACGTCGGGGGCGAAGTGTGCAAAACCTGTCACCCCGACGTATGGCTGAACTTCTACAAAAACCCGCACTATAAATCCGTCGCCTCCGGCAAAGAGACGCCCGCGAAGACCGGCTGCGAGGGATGCCATGGGCCGGGCGGCGATCACGTGGCGGCGCATGGAGGTAAAGCCACCATCGGCGCTTTCTCAAACTTCACGCCGGCGCAGACCCTCGAGACCTGTCTCGGCTGCCACTCGAAGGACGTGCCGCGCGCCAACATCCGGCCTTCGCCGCATACACAGGCCGACGTTGTATGCACCAACTGCCACTCGATTCACCAGCCCGCCACACCGAAGTTCCTGCTCGCCAAAGTGCAGCGCGAACTCTGCTATTCCTGCCATGCCGAAGAGCGCGCGCAGTTCGAAATGCCCTCTAAGCATCGCGTGAACGAAGGCGCGATGCAGTGCAGCGACTGTCATAATCCGCACGGATCTTCGGCCAGCCCGTCGCGCATGGGAGGCAGTTCCGCCATGCTGCGGCCCGCGTTCGACAACGAAGAGCCCTGCCTCAAATGCCACGTGGACAAGCGCGGCCCCTTCGTCTTCGAACACGCCAGCGTGCGCGTGGAGGGGTGCGAAGCCTGCCATGTTCCCCACGGGTCGATGAACGCGAAGCTGTTGACGCGACCTGTGCTGTCTACCATCTGCCTCGAATGCCACAACGGGGCGGGAACTTTTGGGCGCGAAAACACGGGCGTCTTCCTGACCCCCGCCACACACAATCTGCTGGATCCGAAATACCAGCACTGCACCCTGTGTCACGTGCGGATCCATGGATCGAACAGCGATCCCACGTTCCTGCGATGAGAATCCACATCCAGTTCGCGATGCTGTTTCTGCCCGCTCTGCTCGCGGCACAGGACACGGTTGCGCCGACAACCGGGGAAAACACGGCGCCCGTGCGCGGCGAAAATGCCGGCAATTACAATGTCGTCCAGTCCTGGGAATTGGGTTACCGCTTCGCCACTGTCGGCGGCGACGACGGCCAATATCGCAGCACCGTCAATTACGGCGACGGCATACGGCTGCTCGGCAGCAACCTGACCATCAACTCCCGCGACGGCCATGGGCAGTGGTTCGATGAGATCGCCCTGACCACCCAGGGGCTTGGCAACGATCCATATCAATCGGTGACCCTGCGCATTCAGAAGAACGCGTGGTATCGGTACGATCTGCTCTGGCGCTCCAACGACTACTTCAATCCCGGCCTCACCGTCGCCAATGGCGAGCATCTGGAAGACACCACGCATCAGTGGCAGGATCACGACCTGACCTTGTTCCCGCAAAGCTGGTTTCGGTTGCGCGCCGGTTACAGCCGTACCACGCAGACAGGACCTGCGCTCTCGACGGTGCAGGAGTTCGATACCCAGGGCGACGCCTTTCCGCTCTTTCAAAACACCCGCCAGCAGTACAACGAATATCGCGCCGGCGCCGATATCGTGCTCAAGAGCTTCCACCTTTCGGTCCTGCATCGCTGGGAGTATTTCAAAGACGATACCACTGATAACTTGACCATAACTGAGCCGGGCAGCCCCACCGATCTCTCGCAGCTCACATCATTCACGCGGGCGCAGCCGTATCGCGGCCGAACTCCAGGATGGCTGGTAAGCCTCTATGGCGAGCGCCAATGGATCGCCGTTAATGGGCGCTTCACCTATGCGGGCGGCCGCGGCGACTTTGTGCAGAATGAATACGCCGTCGGCGCCAACCGCTTCGGGAGTGCGCAGAACGTTCAGACGCTGGTCACCGGCAATGGCGACAGACCGGTCCTCTCAGGAAATCTGAGCTTCACACTGTTCCCCGCCTCGCGGCTGAGCGTTACCAACGACACTTCGGTTTCCAACACGCGCATGACCGGCAACAATGTTTTCGAGCAGTTCAACAACGCGACCTTCACTGCCGAGCAACTTAACTTTCAATTTCTCGGCGTGCTGCTCATCACCAACTCAACTGACCTGAGATACAGGGTTTCGAAGAAGCTCGACCTGTTCGCAGGCTTCCGCTATTCCGACCGCCAGATCCGTTCCATCGAAGATGCCACCGTGCCCGGTTTCCCGTTTCAGGGGATTAGCGCTCAGCAATCGAACCAGCTCAAAGCCGGAGTGGCCGGCATCAACTGGGTGCCCATCCGCGATCTGCGCGTGCATCTCGAGACTGAGGTGGGCAGCGATAATCATCCGTTCACGCCCATCAGCCAGGGCAACTACCAGGTCATACGATCGCGCGTTCAGTACCGCAAAAGGCATTACTCTCTGGGCGGCGGCTATCTGGAAAATTACAACAACAACTCGATCGTGATTACGGCGTACAGCTCGCACTCGCGAACTTACACGGCGAATGCGTCCTGGAGTGCGAAGCGCTGGCTATCGATCGACGCTTCTTATTCGAAGTTGCATCTGGACACCATCGGAGGCCTTGCCTTCTTCGAAGGCACTCCTGCCAGGCTGACCAATCAGCCATCGATTTATATCAGCGATATCCACGCGGCCAATCTGGGCCTGCGCTTCCCGGTCACGGCGCGCGCGGATTTTTATGTGGGTTACAACATCACTAAGGACGCGGGACCGACCTTCCCGCTTACCTACCAGACACCCTTGGTGCGGATATCGGTTAAGATCACGCCGAAGCTCAGGTACAATCTCGGCTATCAGTATTACGGCTATTCGGACTTCGTGAGTCAGAGCTACCGCGCGAACACCGGTTACACCAGTTTGCTTTGGTCCTTCTGACGAGCCACAAACGGGCAGATCGGAAATCTGCCCCACCTTATTTATTGAACTGGGATGAACACGTTACCCGGAGTCGTCACGCCGTTAACCATCGCCGACAGCGGCTGATCTCCGCTCCCCACGCCCGCGGGAACCACGAAGTTGAACTGGTACAAGCCCGGATACCCGACAACGCCGTCGAAACTAAGCTGCACGGGAACACCTCCGATGGTGATTTGTGGCGCGGTGATCAGGTTGGCGGTCCCCGAGAGGGGCTGGCCGGCCGTCACCGGGGGGTTAGTCGGCCCGAAACCCACGCCATAAAGGACGAGCGTCTGTCCGGGCTGAACCGGCGTTTCGCCGCTGTTTCCCGCTGGCCCCAACAGAACGGGAACACCGCTCGATGGGTAGACCAGGCCGAGCGCGTGCTTGCCGTCGCCGAGTTGTAGAAACGACGGAGCCTGCGGGGCCAGCGTGACTGTGGATGTGCCGGTTCCGCTTGCGTTGGTTACCGCAACGGTGACAGTACCGGTCGCCGTGTCGTTGGGCGCCTCCACATTGATCTGCCCAGGACTGACATATGAAAGCCAGGCGGGCTTGTTGTTAATGGTTACACCGACGCCGCCCAGGGTAGTCGTATAAGTTCCGGTCCACGATGCCATGCCGCTCGCCAGATTCTGCCCGTAGATCGATACCCAGGATCCCGGTTGTATGGTATTGACGGCGCTGTACAGGGGCACAACACCGCCGGCGCCGATTGTCGGGGGAGGAGGCGCCGCCGCCGGAGTCAACGTCAGGCTGGATTTATAGACATTGGTCGGCGTGACTACCGGCGGGTTTCCAATTCCGCAGTTGGCCGCCACATACAGGGTTACCGTGCCGCTGGCCGGAGGCGTCCAGTTGATCGTGTAGGTGAAACTTCCCGAATTGTTGATTGAGGCAGTGTAGCCGGTCAACTCATGCTGGATGTATTCGAAGTTATCCGAGATCTTCGAATTGCACGCGCCGCCCACCCCTGGGCCCTGTTCGTCGGCGGGATAGCCGGGGTTCTGCAGGATGGTTGTGTCGCCACATTGCACGAAGGTATTGTTGTCCGCCGGCATGAAGTCACCGGCCTGGGTCAGGTTGCCGCTTCCCATGCGGGCCGTCATCTGAAAGCCGTAGGCTTTCTTGGTCGCATCGGAAATTTGCACCAGCAACTGCATGGACTGGCCCGGCGTATACGTGGTGGGGACGGTACCGTTCGGCAGCAGAATTTTTACTCCACCCGGGCCGGAATTCACCGTGCCCACGTGGCAGCCGGCCGCTACACAAGCGGTTGGTGTATCGAACGGCGCTCCGGTGCTTCCGGGCGGCGGACCGTATTCATATGCCGAGAGACCGAACGGGATCGCCCCGAAAATTAACGCCAGCTTTGCTAATAAGCGCTTTTTATGATTTGACATGCCTGTACTCCTAACACCGTAGCAGCCCTCGCCACTCGGTGGCAGGCTGAGAAACTGTATGAAAGGCCAAAGGACCCTCATCGACCAGCTTGACGCCATTTCCCCATGGCGAGGTGGCCGGGCCGTAAAATTCCTGTAAAAAGGCCGCCCGGTTAACATGAGAAGTACGGAAACGTTTGTCAGGGGCTTTCCGTATTAAGAGCAGGTCTCGCATGCGCATCCTCATCGACAAACCGGAACCGCTCGCGACGCAACTGTTCATTGAAGGCCGCGTGCGGCGGTGGCGTCCGACGATCCAGTACCTGTCGCAAACCGAGGTGCACGTCTACGCACTGGCTATCGCGGCCAGTGTACTGCTCAGTTTCGTCCCCTTCCTGGTGGTCATGCTGACCCTGGTCCGCGAGGTGTTTCATTCCTTGCCTGCCGAGCGCGCCCTGTTTCTGGCCATACACGACTACTTTCCACGGGATCTGGGCGACACGATAGCGAACGGTATTCGCAACAATATGAACAAGGCCAGCCACGGCCGGTTTCAGATCACCTCCGTGATCCTGCTGTTCTTCACGGCGAACGGAGTGTTTGAGCCGCTCGAGGTTGCGCTGAACCGCGCCTGGGGAGTTGCGTCCAACCGCTCTTATATCAAGAATCAGCTGCTCAGCTTTTTCCTGATTCTACTCTGCGGAGGCTTGGTGCTGGGATCTCTGCTGCTGACGGCGAACAGCGATAATTACGTGAAAGCCGCCTTCCGCCTGAGCTCCTTTCCGGACTGGCTGTCCGTGGTGGTGTTTAAGGCGGCGGCGATTCCGGTCACGATCATGGCGCTGTTCCTGACCTACTGGATACTGCCCAATCGGCGCGTGCCGGTGCGAAGGATATTGCCTGTCGCGGTTATGGTCGGGCTGGCGCTCGAAGTTCTGAAGTATGCATTTCTGCGCGCCTGGCCCTGGTTGAGCCATAAGTTCGAAAATGAATACTATCCGTTCCAGCAATCGGTTTCGATTATCGTGCTCAGCATGGTGACCTCGCTCCTGATATTGGCCGGGGCGGAGTGGTCGGCGAGAAAGCCGGATGGGGAAACGGCCGAGCTTGCTGAGACCCGCGCGGCTGATTAAGTCGTCATTGGAAACGGCCAGATCCTCAGCCCGCGTGAATCACTCTGTCGATGACCCGCGCGCAATCGCCTGCTGCGTCCACAACACTAATAACAACACCGCTCACAGCGGATCTGTGACAGGCCGCGCTAAATTGGTCTGGTGCCCCAGATCCTGGATGGTAGTCGAATCAGAGACCAGATTAAAGCCGAATGCCGTCCGCGCGTCGATCGCATCATCGAGCAGTTCGGGCGTCCGCCAGGCTTGGCCGTGGTGCTGGTCGGCAATAACCCCGCCTCCGAGGTCTACGTCCGTGGCAAGACCAAAACTGCGGAGGAACTCGGCATCTACAACGAGACCATCACCCCGGCCCCGTCGATCGGCACAGAACAACTCCAGAGGCTGATCCGCGCCCTCAACACGCGCCCGGAAATTGACGGCATCCTGGTGCAACTCCCCCTGCCTGCGCAGATCGATTCCCAGAAAGTGCTGCTCACGGTGGCGCCCGAAAAAGACGTGGACGGATTCCACCCATACAACGTCGGCCTGCTGGCAACGGGACGTCCCGGTCTGCGGCCCTGCACGCCCGCCGGAGTGATACAGATGCTCAAGCGCTACGAGATCCCCATCGCCGGGAAAAACGCCGTGGTGGTGGGGCGCAGCGATATCGTGGGCAAGCCCATGGCGCTCATGCTCCTGCAGGAGAACGCCACCGTCACCATTTGCCACTCGCGCACGAGTGATCTGCCCGCCGTTTGCCGCACGGCGGAGATCCTGGTGGCAGCCATTGGACGCGCCGCCATGATCACGGCGGATTACATCCAGCCGGGCGCGGTGGTCGTCGACGTGGGCATGAACGCGGTCACGGATCGCGCCCTGGCCGAACGCATCTTCGACGCGTCCCGTATGGCCAATTTCGATAAGCGTGGCAGCCTGCTGGTGGGCGACGTGCATCCGGGCGATATGGCGCGCGTGGCGTCCGCGTATACTCCGGTTCCCGGCGGCGTAGGATTGCTCACCATAGCCATGCTGATGCAAAACACCATCGAAGCGGCGGAGCGGCGCACGGGACTACTCGAGTGATCATTGCCGGGCTGACCGGCGGCCTGGCTTGTGGCAAGAGCTTTGTGGCCGCGGCGTTGCAGGATCTCGGTTGCCACGTGATTGAAGCCGACGAACTGGGCCACGAGGTCCTGCGTCCCGATGGTGAGGCATACGCCGCGGTCATCGCGCAGTTCGGTCCTGAAATATTGGACGACCAGGGCTCAATCGACCGGCCGAAACTCGCCGCGCGGGTATTTGGGGATCCCGCGGCCCTCGAAAGATTGAACGCTATTGTGCATCCGGCCGTCCAGCAGCGCGCCGGCCGTCAGTTCCACGAGATTGGCGAGCGCGATCCCCGCGCCATCGTCATCTACGTCGCGGCCATTCTGATCGAATCCGGCGGATACAAGAAGTGCGACAAATTGATCGTGGTCTCCTGCACGCGCGCGCAGCAGATCGAGCGGGCCATGCATCGGCACGATGCAAACATGCACGATGCAGCTCTGGCCGACGTACTGGCCCGTCTGGAGCGCCAGATGCCCATGGAGAAAAAGCTGGAATTCGCCGATTACGTCATCGACACCACCGGCACGAAGGAAGACACGCTGCGTCAAACTAAAATAGTGTTTGAAGATCTGAGGACACTCGAATCATGAGACCACGCACACTCGTGCTCACGCTTTTACTGGTGGGAGCTTTCTGGTTTACTACCTCGCATGCGAACTGGGATCTGCGGCGCCTGGTCCGGCCGATTTCCGCCAGCGGCAAGCTGTGGTCCGATCCGGTAGTCGCCCATGGAGCCGGCGGCTTCGGCGCCGACGAGCAGAACAATATCGACATCTACAAGACCAACAGCCCCGCCACGGTCAACGTCACCAGCGTCGTTTACGAGCGCGATTTCTTCTTCCAGGTGTATCCCCGCAAGGGCATGGGCTCGGGCTTCATCATCAATGATGAGGGCGAGATCGTCACCAATAACCACGTGATTACGGGTTCGCGCAACATCACGGTTACGCTTTCCGACCAGAGGGATCAGAAACAGTACACCGCCCGTGTGCTGGGCGTGGATCGCCGCAACGATCTGGCGCTGCTGCAGATTAAAGCCGATCGCAAACTCCCCTTCGTGCACCTGGGCGATTCCGACAATATTCTGGTGGGCCAGAAGGTGCTCGCTATCGGCAATCCGTTCGGGTTGGCGGGCACCCTGACTACCGGAATCGTAAGCTCCCTCGGCCGCAGCCTGCAGAATGAAGACGGCAATAATCTCGAAGGCCTGATCCAGACGGATGCGGCCATCAATCCCGGCAACAGCGGCGGTCCGCTGCTCGATTCGCGCGGCAATGTGATCGGCATCAACACCGCCATCTATGGATCGCAAACCGCCAGCGGCGAAGCGGGCAGCATCGGTATCGGTTTCGCCATGCCCATCAGCCGAGTCAAAGCCATGCTCGAGGAATTCCACACCACGGGCCGTATTTCCCGTCCCACACTGGGATTGCAGGTTTATCCGGTGGCGGGAGATCTGGCGCGCGCGCTGCGCCTGCCGGCGTCGGGCGGATTGCTGGTGCAATCGGTAGAAGAGAATTCACCGGCGGAAGAGGCGGGTATCCGTGGACCGACGGGTTCCGTGATCGCGGGTGGGGTGATGCAGATCGGCACCGGCGGCGATCTTATTACGGAAATAGACGGAAAGCCTGTGGAAGCGCAGGACGCACTGCGCCGTGCCATGAATCAGAAAAAGGCCGGCGACAAGCTGGTGCTGACGATCCTGCGCGGCGGCAAGACGTCGAAGATTGTGGTGACGCTGGGGTCCGCGCCCGAAGCGCTTTGAAGATTACCAGAGTTGCCACTGCCCGAACAACAGCACATCGGCGGCGATAAGCGCGTTGGTGACAGCGTGCGCGACGATCGCATTGCCGATTCTTCCTTTGCGCAGCAGGGTGATCGCATAGAGGCCCCCCGCCAGGGCGCCGGCGAACCAGCGCGAGCCATGCAGCATCCCGAATATGAGGGAACTCACGGAAAGGGCAACCCACGAGAATCGGCGCAGCGAGACGGCTTCGAAATCCGCCGACAGTAACCGTCGATAGAGGAAGCCGCGAAACGCCAGTTCTTCGGCAATCGGGACTGTCACGACGACCGCCAAAACGCGCAGAAAAATCCACCCATCGCGAGCCGCGGGAGTGGCCGTTGCCAGCGCCGACGGCATGACTTCCGGGGCGGGAGAGGCGAAGCGCTCCAGACCGATCCACAGGATAAAGACCACCAGACCGATTAAGGGCGCTGTCCAATCGATCCGCCAGTCGAGAGCGGCGTACCTGCGCCTGAAGTAAACCAGAACCCCCGCCGCCGCGAAGAAGCGCAACGGATAAAGCCATTCGAAATCGCCGGTCAGGGCGCGCGAGATCATGCCTGCCGCGAGGATGGTTACGAAGGGAATCAGCCACGAGGCGGCTGGGTACTCAGACGGCGCGGCAACAGCTTTTCCGCCGCGCCTGGTGGTAATCCACGGAGCCTGACTCGACGCCATGGTAAAACCCAGCGCCACCAGGTTGAAGATCATCCATCCCGCCTGGGAGTGAAAGCCGCCCAATGCGATTCGCTCGGCGCCGGCATTACCGATCAGAACCAGGGCTGCGATCCGGAGGCTGTTCAGGAAAAAAATCAGCAGGGCGCCGGTTGGAAGCAACAGCAAAGCCTGCGGGAAGCGGCATTCGGTGCGAAACAAGGCGAGCCACATCAAGCCGAACGCGAGCATGAGTCCGATCCCTTCGAGGCCGGAGCACTCGGGGGCGATCTCCACATGAAATCGCTGGCTGCCGATCTGCATAAGGGCTGGGTTCACCATCAGATCGGGAATAAAGGGACTCAGCAGGATACTCGTGAGGTGGAGAGTAATTCCGGAGGCCCACGGCCACAGCAACCGCATCGAGTTACCGGCGACGCAGGCAAGAAGCACCGCTGCGAGTGCGACGCTCCAGATGTAGCCGGTAGCGCGAAGAATGCGCAGCCAGAACCGCGGATGTAGGAAAGCAAACGCTCCGCAGGCGATGGCGGCGAGTCCTGAGGCCAGCCAGGCGAGGGCCAGCAAATCGGAAATCCCGTCACGCGGCGCAGTGCCGTAGAGGAGCGAAGAGAGCGCGGCGAACAGGGAAATCGCCATCAGGTGCGCGAGTAAGAATGGCGCGCTGATCCGCATTGCGATGGCATCCCGGGAAATGGCGAGAAGCGCGGGTTTATATTTCAGCCAGGAAAAGGTCAGGAACAACGCCGCGAAGCCGACGACGGCGCGAAGGATTACCGCACCCCAGGCGCCAATGAACCCGTTGAGACCAGGCCTTCCATACAGAGCGGCGTTGTCAAGCCAGAGGGTCAGTGCGAGTAATTCAAAAGAAAACGCGGCGCCCAGTAAGACCAAGCGCCGCAATAAACCATCGGAAAGCCAATCGGCGGCGAAAGCCGGCGCCGTTGTGGAGGACAACCTACTTGCTGCGGCGGCCGCGGATCACAAGGAGCGTGCCCGCAAGTAACGCCAGGGCGCTTCCACCGGAAGCGGGATCGATTTCAGGAACGGAGCCAATGGCTGCCACGGACGCACCGATTCCCAACAGAACGATTGCACAAATCTTTCGCATATATAAACTTCCCCTCAAAAGGTAATACTCCGAATAGCAGGTTCCAGTTTACGAACCGCAGTAGCTAAGGGTCAAATCAATATGGAATAAATGTTGCACCGGTAAGTGAGGTTGGCTACGGTACCAAAAGAAATGGCCTCACTCAGCAGTGTCAAGGCAGGCTGCGATTTCCTTGCCCGTAATCGCCCCTTCTTTGATGAGACGCCATTCAGGTTCTGTGATATCCACCGTAGTTGCGCCTACTCCTTCGCAGTGTCCCCCATCGAGCACCAGGTCGACGCGCCCGTCCATGATGCCGAAGACTTCAATCCCGCTGCGGCAGGTGGGCCGACCCGACATGTTGGCGCTGGTCGCAACCACAGGCTGATTGAGACGGGCGATCAGTTCGTCAGTTAATACGCAGCGTGCCTGACGCACCGCCAGACGCCCGGTGTTTCCCGTAGCGCGCAGCGGCACGCGGGGAGCGGCTGGGAGGATCATGGTGAGTGGTCCGGGCCAGAATTTGCGCGCCAGCAATGCGAAGCGGGTCGAAATGTCGCGGGCCAGGTCCTCCACCATCAGGGCATCGCGCACCAGCAGGGGCAGCGCGCGGTGATTCTCACGGCCTTTGGCCTGATAGATCTTGCGCACGGCGGGCAGGCTGAAGGGATCGGCAATCAGAGTATAGAGAGCGTCGGTGGGAACCGCCACTACGCGCCCGCTGCGAATCGCGGCCACCGCGCGATCCAGCGCTTCGGTGGAGGGTTGATGCGGGTCGATCTCGATCAGGTCGGTGGCCACCCTCGGTCAGCGTATCACGCCTGCCCAGACCAAGGGTCCCGATGAACAGGCGGAAGCGCCTGTTCCATGTGGCTAGCTGGCGGCTTCGAGGGCTACTTCGTTCTGGCGAGCCGCGGCGCCGCGGGGTTCAAACGAATAGCCGAATCCGCGTACCGAATGAATCAGGCGCGGGGCGGCGGGGTCGATCTCGATCTTCTGGCGCAGGCGCAGGATGTAGACGTCGACCGTCCTGTCCGTAATGGCGCGATCCTGTCCCCACACCGCGTTGAGCAATTGTTCGCGGCTGAACACCACGCCCGGCCGCGTCATCAGGAATTCAAGCAGGCGAAATTCCGTGGCGGTGACGGCCAAAGGTTCGCCCTGCAGCTTAACCTGGCAGCTGCTGCGGTCCAGTTCCACGTCGCCGGCCTTGAGGACACGGGAGGGCGCGGTCTGCGTGCGGAACTGCAGCTTGATGCGGGCGATCAGCTCGCGAATAAAAAATGGCTTGACGATGTAATCGTTGGCGCCCAGTTCGAGGCCCACGATACGATCCGTTTCGGAGGCCCGCGCCGTCAGGAAAATAATCGGCGTCTGCGCTAACTCGGGATCGTTGCGGATCCCTTTGCAGATATCCAGGCCGTCGGAATCGGGCAGCATGATGTCAAGCAGAATAAGGTCCGGACGGGTACGGCGGCACAGGTCGAGGGCGCCGCGGCCGGTTTGCGACCCGGTGAGACTGAAGCCTTCCTTTTCAAGGTTGTACTTCAGCAACGCATAGAGATCGGTGTCGTCTTCAATGAGGACAATTCGTTTTGTCACGGCACCTACAGCGTAGCGGTCCCGACGTTACAAGGTGGTTACCGCGCCGTAAACTCTGGATGAAGTTCAGCGGTCAATGGGCCTCAAAACGGTATCCAAAACCACGAACGGTGACCAGAAATTCTGGCTCCTCGGGTTTTTCCTCGATCTGTTCGCGGAGACGGCGGATGTGAACGTCCACCGTGCGCGGCGTTACAAAATGTTGTTCGCCCCAGACTTCCCGCAGCAATTGCTCGCGCGACCAGGCGTGCCCGGCGTGCCCGATGAAGAACTCGAGCAGCTTGAATTCGGTGGAGGTCAGCTCGATCTCGCGTTCGTTCTGATAAACGCGGCGCGCGCCCGGATCGATGCGAAAAGGGCCCATGGTCAATTGCGTGGGCTTCGGCTCCGTGTCGGTTTCACTGCGGCGCAGATGGGCTTTGATGCGCGCCACCAGTTCACGAGGGCTGAAAGGTTTGGTGATGTAATCGTCGCCGCCGATTTCGAGGCCCAGTACGCGATCCACCTCGTCGGAGCGCGCGGTGAGAAAGATGACGGGCGTGCGCGCCAGCTTGCCGCCCTGGCGGATGCGGCGGCACAAATCGAATCCGTCCTGCCCGGGGAGCATTACGTCGAGCACGATCAGATCCGGCTGTAAGGCCTCGAGGCCCCGGAAAGTGCCATCCGATCCGTCGAATATATGCGTCTGGAAACCGCCTCGGGTGAGGTTGTATTCGATCAGGGCCGCCAGTTCGGCCTCGTCTTCGACGACTGCTATTTTTTTCGCCATTTACGATCCGTTTTTGGACCCCTGGCATTCGGCGCAGGGGCAGATATGCCGGAAATGATCGTACGAATAGATGCCGGTATTGTGGCCGTCATTCCATTCGATCCGCATGGCGTAGGTGCCTACGGGCTCGATCGAGAGCATTTTCAGTTTAGGCTTGTACATCTGGAAGGGATTGCCCCCCGCGTTGGACGCGCCGGACGATTTGGGCCGCGGCTCGGTGCCGTGAGCTCCGGTGCAGCTCGCGCAGGGGCACCAGTCGCGCAGGTACTCGGTGGGGTAGGAGCTGTGGTGGCCGTCTTTCCAGTCGATTTCTATGCCTTTGGATTTAGAGATGGCGATGTGTTCGGGATCGGTGCTCAGCTGTGTCATGACTGTCTCGAAGAGGGGACACGCGGCGTTCGCCGCGTCTGTCGGGGCAAAGGTAAAACGCGGCTATCGCCGCGAGTCCATGTTGTCATTGGTGGTTGGTGCGCTCCACATCGCGGACGCCGGAGACGCGCCGCATGGCGCTGCAAAGTTTTTCCAGCTGTTTCTTGTCGCGGACATCCACGGTCATTTCGACGGATGCCGAATCGCCTCCTTTGGTGAAGTCCGTCTTGGCCTCGAGGCTGCGCACGTTGGTGTTCTCGTTGGCGAGGATGGTCGTCAACTGGTGCAGCATGCCTGGGCGATCGTCCGTCTGCACGATGATGCGCACCGGGAATGTGTCGGTGGCGTTGCGCTCCCATTCGACATCGATCTTGCGCTCCGCATGGTAGAGCAGGTTTTGCACATTAGAACACGTGCGTGAGTGTACCGCAATGCCCTTGCCGCGCGTGACGTAGCCGACGATGGCCTCGCCCTTGATGGGGTTGCAGCACTTGGCCCGGTAAACCATCACGTCGCCCATGCCATGAACCTTGATGACCGAATCGTCGTCATGGCGCGGCGCGGGCGCGGTGGTTTCGACGGTCTGGGCGGGAGGTTCATCCTCCGCAACCTGCTCGGGCGCGGATTTCTGCAGTACCTGGCGGGCGGAAAATTTTCCGTAGCCGAGACTGGCGTAGAGGTCTTCGATCTTGCTCAGCCCGTACTCAGCGGCCACGCGTTCGAGCTCGGTACGCTGGATGCGCGCCAACTGCACGCCCAGGCGCCGCGCTTCCTTCTCCAGATACTTCTGCCCGATCTCAATGGCGCGCTCACGCTCATTGGCGTTGATGACGTGCTTGATTTTATTGCGCGCGCGGGCAGTCTTGGCGATGGCGAGCCAGTCTTTGCTGGGCAGGTGGCCGGACTGCGTCAGCACGTCGACCACATCGCCGTTGCGCAGCACGTAGCGCAGAGGCACGATGCGCCCGTTGACTTTCGCGCCCACGCAGGTATTGCCGACTTCGGAGTGCACGGCGTAGGCGAAGTCGATGGGGCTGGCCCCGCTGGGCAGTACGATGACGCGGCCTTTGGGGGTGAAGCAATAGACTTCTTCGGGATAGAGATCGAGCTTCAGGGTGTTGGTGAAGTCGCCCGGATCGCGCATCTCCTGCTGCCATTCGACCAGCTGTCTGAGCCAGGCCACCCGCTGATCGTCCTGCGCGCCGCGCTTGCCCTCTTTGTATTTCCAGTGGGCGGCGATGCCTTCTTCGGCGATGCGGTGCATCTCCTCGGTGCGGATCTGAATCTCGCAGTGCTTGCCGTCGGGACCCACCACGGACGTATGCAGCGATTGGTAGAGATTAGGCCGCGGCATGGCGATGAAGTCTTTGATGCGTCCCGGCACAGGCCTCCACTCGTTGTGGATGACGCCCAGGGCTCCATAGCAGTTTTTCACCGAATCGGTGATGATGCGCAGCGCGAACAGATCATACACCTGCTCGATCTGAATCTTCTGCCGCTCGAGCTTCTGATAGACGGAGAAAGCGCGTTTGACGCGGCCTTCCACGCGGGCCGGAATGCCTTCGCGGCGCAGTTCCGATTCGACCGTGCGGCGCATGCGCTCGAGAAACTCTTCGTTCGATGCGCGCTGGCTGTCGATGGCGTGCGAGATCTCCGCATAGGCTTCGGGATCGAGGTACTGGAACGACAGGTCTTCGAGTTCGCCGCGCACCTTGCCCATGCCGAGGCGGTGGGCGATGGGGGCATAGATCTCGAGCGTCTCTTTGGCGATGCGCTCACGGCGCTCCGGGCTGAGGCAGGCGAGCGTGCGCATGTTATGCAGGCGGTCGGCGAGCTTGACGATGATGACACGGATGTCGTTCACCATAGCGAGGAGCATCTTGCGATAACTCTCGGCCTGGCGATCTTCGGCGGAGAAGAAATTGATCTTGCTCAGCTTGGTGACGCCGTCGACGCAGCGCGACACTTCGTCGCCGAAATTTTTCTGCACGTCGGCCGCGGTGACGACGGTATCCTCGACCACGTCGTGCAGCAGGCCGGTTACGATGCTGACCACATCCATGCGCATTTCGGCCAGGATCTGGGCTACGGCGAGGGGGTGCAGGAGGTAGGGTTCGCCCGAGACACGCGACTGTCCGGCATGGAATTGGGCAGCGTAGTGAAACGCTTTTTCGATGGGGGCAATATCGTCTTTGGGGCGGGCGTCGCGAACGGTTGCGAGGAGCTTTTCGAGTTGCTTTTCGACGACCGAGGGTTCGCGCGGAGGCTGAGGTGGGGGTGCTGCGGGAGGTGTTTCAACCCCGGGAACTGGAGGCACTTCACTATTCTAACGTGGGGCAGGATGATAACAGGAGCGGACAGGCGGAAGCGCCTATCCCACAACGGAAAAGGGGCGCTTGCCTATATGGCTGCGCCCCTTTAAGCGTGAATGATCAAGAACTACTGGGTTTTGGCGTTAGGATTGGCCGCTTTCCTCGCAGCCTTGATCTTCATGGTCTGAAGATTCTTCTCGACCCAGTCGTTGGCCTCTTTAATATCGGCCTCATACTGCTCTTTGGTATCGTCGAGATCGGCGCGGTAGCGGATGAGAAGGTTCATGTAGGCCATGGCGTTCTCATACTCGGGATCGACTGCGAGAGCTTTCTTCTCGTACTCTATGCCCTGGGTGAGAGTGGCCCAATACTTATCCTTGAGAGCGGCCTTTTCTTTGGCGTCCTTGAGCGGACCGGGATCTTCCGGCCGCATCTTTTCGTTGAGGCGGGCTTCGCGGTCGGGTCCGATGAAGGAGGTCCACGGAATCACGCCCAGCGTGTAATAAGCTTCCTTATTCTTGGGATCGAGCTCGGTAACTTTCTTCGACCACTCCTCGGCTTTGGGGAAATCCTTCATCTGGTAATAGATGTTGGCCACATACTCGGTGGCGAGCAGGTTATTGGGCTCGTCCTTCAAAGTTTCCTGGAGTTCTTCCATGGCCTGCTGCGCGTACTTCTTGTTCTCGGCCGTTTCGGTGCCGGGAATATACTGCTGCAGGTAGGCGGTCGCCAGATAGATGCGAACGTTAGGCAGCTTGGGGTCGAGCGCCACCGCCGTCTTGAAATGGTCGGCCGCTTCGGCGAAATTTCCAGCCTTGAAAGCGGCGGTCCCGGAATTGATGTTGTCGCGGGCCTTGAGTTTGTCGCAACCCGCGCTGAAGAGCGCCACGGCGGCCACGAGAGCGACGCCGGCAAGCGTTCGATAATCGCGCATTTACTTGCCTTCCTCCACCTTTGGAGTCATCAGACCAACCTTGTCGATGCCGGCCGAGTGCGCGATATCGATGGCGGTGGCGACGGTCTGGAATTCCAGATCGGGGTCGCCTTTCACGAAGACCACCTTCTCGGCACGCGTCTTGAAAATATCGACCAACCGGTCTTCCAGTTTGTCGAGCGCGATATCGTCCTGATTGATTTTGAAGTGCTTGTCTTTGTCGATCACGATCACGACGGTTCGATCGTCGGCATCGTTCTGTTTCTGATTGGGCGGGGGAGGCTGCGGCGCGAGGGCGTCGAGGCCGTGCGGCGCAACCGGTGAAATCGCCATAAAAATAATCAGCAGCACCAGAAGAATATCAATCATGGGCGTCATGTTGATACTGGACTGCGGACCACCGCTCGACCCGCCAACTGCCATTGCCATAAAATATTGCTCCTTAAATTCCGATCCTGTTTTTGGCGTCGCGAGCTTTCTAGAGCCCGCCGCCTGCCTTCTTCATAATCTGCAATCTGCGATTGTCAAGAACCTGTTCGGTCAGCAAACCGACCTCATCTACGCTGCCTGCGCGCAGATTGTCAACCACGTCTTCGACTGTCGAATACTTGGCGCGGGCGTCGGCGTTAATGTAGACCATCTTGCTGGCGCGGCCCTGCAGCAGATCCTTCACCTTGGGCGCCAGATCGTTCACGTCGACTTTCTGCAGCCCGGGGCTCAGGAATACCTGGCCGTCGCGGGTGACAGCTACGATAACCGCGTCTTCTTTATCCGCATCCGGCATGGTGATCGGATTTCGCGTGAGCGCCTTATCGACGGGGACGCTCTTTGAAAGCATCGGGGTGATGACCATGAAGATGATCAGAACCACGAGCATGACGTCGACCATTGGGGTGACGTTAATATCCGATACCGGCGGCGGCGCTTTCTTTAATTCCATCTTGTTTCTCCTGCCTGATGACAGCCTTGCGGGCCACTGAGCTTCCCGCGGCGGGGGCATGGCCGCCGCGGGAAATCCCAATCAACTCGCTTCGTTGGTAACCCTGCCTAATACTACTTACGTACGCCGGCCCGCGCCTGCGTACGCTTCAGGAAATAGTCGACCAGTTCGGAGCTGGAGTTACCCATCTCGACGTCGAACGAATCGACACGACCCGTAAAGTAGTTGTACATCCAGACGGCGGGCACCGCGACGAACAGACCGATAGCGGTGGTGACGAGCGCTTCCGAAATACCACCGGCGATGGCGCCGATACCGGGAGTCTTTTCGGCGGCCATGGTCTTGAACGCGTTGATGATGCCGACGACGGTACCGAACAGACCCACGAACGGAGCCGTGGAACCGATGGTCGCGAGAGCACTGACGCCGCGCTTCAGTTCGGCGTGCACGATGGCCTCGGCGCGTTCCAGCGCGCGTTTCGAAGCATCCATTTCTTCACCGGAGATTTCCGAGCTGCCCTGATGAGCCTGGAATTCCTGCAAACCCGCCACGACAACCTTGGCGAGGTGGCTCTTCTTGTAGCGATCGGCGATCTTGATGGCTTCGTCGAGCTTACCTTCGCGTAATGCGCCCGCCACCGCCGGGGCGAATGCCCGGCTCTGCTTGCGCGCGGCGTTGAACGCCATCAGACGATCGATCATGACGCCGATCGACCACGCCGACATCAGAAACATGACGATGACGACGCACTTGGCGAGCGTTCCCATGTTTCCCCAGAGATGCCGGAAATCCCATTGGGGAGATCCGCTCTCCTGCAAAAGCATCATTGCCCTGACTTGTAGATGTAAAAGCATTTCGTTTTCTTCTCCTGCGAGTTGATTTGACTAATTCACCATTGACGAGAACTGCACGGTGGCCGCTATTGGCTGAGCGTGAAGTTAACGTCGATGGTCGTGATCACTTCCACTGGTTCATTATTCAGAAGTGTAGGTTTGTACTGCCACTGCTGCACCGCCTGCAGGGCCGCTTGAACGAGAAGCGGCGGGCCGCTGACAAGATGCAAATTCTGGATCGTGCCGTCCTTGGCAATCACGGCCTCGAACTTCACGGTACCCTGCACGCGCGCCGCTTTGGCGAGAGGCGGATATACCGGCCTGACCTGGCGGAGCAGGTTGGCGGCCGTCACATTGCCACCGACGCGGATCGGCTTATCGTTGACCACCGGCTTGGGCTTGGGGGGCGGAGGAGGCGGAGGAGCGGGCAAGCCACCGAGGATGCCGCCCAGCACACCACCACCGACGCCGCCAGGAACACCGCCTGGCACGCCACCGACCACACCCGCCGACATGGGCGCTTCGTCTTCCACGATCATCTTGACTTCTTTGGGGACGTTCTTCGGCGCCACCAGGTGACTCATGTCAATCATCTGCCGCTTCTGGATTACCTTGACAACCTGTTGAGGAGGCGGCGGAGGTGGGGGCGGCGGAGGCGGCGGCGGGGCCGTCAGGAAGGTGGAAAGCTGCGCTTGCGGCAGCGCATCGAAATAAATCAAAGGAATGATGACGAGGATGAATACCGCGACCAACTGAACCGCTGCCGAAATCAGGATCGTGTACGGCCGCTTAGTGCGCCCTACGCCATCAACAAAGGTTTGCTCAAACATTTTCCCTCTCTCTTACTCAAATGACCAAAACCAATCTCACCAAAACCAACTTCAACTTAAGCCTGCCGCCGCTTCGGAGCGCCTGGCCGTGTGGTTGTCACCACCACGGGCGCCACCGGTGCGGTCTTTTTCCGTTTGTCGTCCCAATCGTGCCAGGCGAGCACGATCGGACTCGCCACGAAAACCGACGAATACGTACCGATCAGAATACCGATCACCAACGCCAGCGAGAAACCGTGCAACACGGGCCCACCGAACAGAAACAACGACAAAACCGCTATAAACGTCAATCCCGAGGTCATCACCGTCCGGCTCAGCGTCTGGTTGACGCTCCGGTTAATCACCTCCGCGAGACTCTCCCTGCGATTCAGGTGAAGATTCTCACGTATGCGATCAAAGATGACAATCGTATCATTCATCGAGTAACCGACGAGGGTTAAAAGTGCAGCCACCACGGTCAGGGTGATTTCCTGATTCAACAAGGAAAAAATACCGATGGTGATGATGGTGTCGTGAAACACCGCAATCACCGCGCCCACACCGTACACCCATTCGAACCGGAACCAGATATATACCAACATCCCGGCCAATGCAAGTAGTGTCGCGGTAATAGCCTGGTGGGTCAGGTCGGACCCTACCTTCGGGCCAACAATTTCAAAGCCGCGAATCGCCGTATACGGCGCCGGATACGTCTCCTGATTGAGTACATTCAGGATCTGCGGGGTTACGCCTGGGACGGCGCGCAGATCGTCAATTTTTGTAATCAGGCCGCTGTGCTGATCCCGGTACTTCGCGATAGCCGCCGCCAGATCGTTCACCTGCTGCTGCGAGAACTGCACGCCGGCACGCTGCAGAGGGTCTGTCAGGCGCTCGGAAATCTGCGACACGGTGGCGTTGTTGAGATCGAGCTTGCCGTTGCCGGGCTGCCCGAAAGTTTTCGCTAAGGTATCGAGGATGATCTGGTGATTCTTCGCCAGTTCCTCGTCGGCGTCCTTAGCAGCAGCATTGGAGGCGGCGCCGATTTCGAGTTCGTTCGATCCGCTGAAGGTCTGCACGCTCGGCGGCGTGGCGAGAGCCTTAGAGAGAATGGTGCGCACCTGCTGGATGTCGGGGGCGTTCTGAAACTTCGCGGTCATCAGCATGCCGCCCTGAAATTCAATCCCGTATCTGGGGCCGCCGTGCGCGATCAGGCTTATGATACCGGCCACACTCAGCACCACGGAAGCGAGGATGAAGTGCCACTTCCACTTGAGAAAATCGAAATTCGTCTGTTTGAATAATTCCATTGATCACTGCCCGCCCGTGCGGCCGGGACAAGTCGGCGTGAACCGCGCCAGTTGACTATGACACCGTTGGTTCACGAATTGTTCCCGTTCGCCGCGTACTAAAACTAACATATAGTCACAAGATGGACAGGCGAAAGCGCCTGTCCCACATTCAGATACTGAGGGCCGTTACCTGCTTGCCGCCTGAAAGCTCCCAATCGAAAATGGTTCGCGATACGAATACCGCGGTAAACACGTTCGCCATCAGACCGATGACGAGCGTCAGGGCAAAGCCCTTCACGGGCCCGGTCCCGAACATGAAGAGAAACGCGCACGACACGATGGTGGTGACGTGGGTATCGACGATGGTCCACCAGGCTTTGCCAAAACCCGCGTCCACCGCCGCCGGAACGGATTTTCCGGACCTTAATTCTTCCCTGATACGTTCGAAGATCAGCACGTTGGAATCGACCGCCATACCGACCGTCAGGATGACGCCCGCAATACCCGGCAGGGTCAGCGTGGCGCTGAAGTAGCACAGCGCGGCAATCAGCAGGACGGTATTCAGCAACAGCGCCAGCACGGCGTTAACACCGGCCTTCTTGTAATAGATCAGCATCACGAAGATCACCGCGATCAGACCGGCGATGCCCGACCAGATTCCATCGCGAATGGAGTCCGCGCCGAGCGACGGGCCGACCACGTTCTCCTGACCGTACTTGATACCCGCCGGCAGCGCGCCGGTACGCAGCACCAGCGCCAGGTCTGTCGCCTCTTCCTGAGTGGCGAGGCCGTTGATGCGGCCGGAATCGCTGATGGCGCTTTCAATAGTCGCCACACTGCGGATCTGCGTGTCGAGCACCACGGCGAGACGATTGCCGATATTGGCCTGGGTAAATCTCTCGAAGCGCCGCGCGCCGTCGGTCGACAGGTTGAAGCTGGTTTCCCAGCGGCCCGGATGATCGGGATCGGTTCCGGCACGCGCCGTACGCATGTCCTGGCCGGTGATCACGGGCGTACGCGAGATGAGATACCAGCCGCCGCCGCCGACACCGGAAACGTATTCGCGCAGCTCCGTATTGAGCGGCAGAATCCCGCCTTTGGCCGCCAGCGCTTCTTCCTGCGTCTTCCAGGGGCCTTCGTTCTTCACTTCGACAATCTTGAGTTGGGCGGTCGTGCCGATCAACTCCTTGACGTGGGCTGAATCTTCCACGCCCGGAAGTTCCACCAGAATCGACGACACCGTGGCCGGATCTCCATAGGGCTGAATGGTCGGCTCGACCACGCCCAGCGCGTTGACGCGGCGATCGATGGTCTCGATGGATTGCTGAACGGTATTCCGCCGCAGATCGATGACCGCGGTCGGCTTCATATTCATCCGGTAGTCGGTGCTGTTGACAGGGGTGAGAATCCAGTCGGGATAGTTCTCAGCGACGAGGTTGCGGAAGACCAGAGCCTTAGACGGATCGACGCCGTGAATGTTGACCTGGATGTCGCCGGTTTCCTGGGGGGTGGAGGGATCGTTGCGGTCGAAGCCAGCGACGGGGATGTTGCGGGTACGGGTCTCGTCGCGCAGGGATTCGATCAGGTGGTCGGCCGTGGTCTTGGCGGCATCCTGCACCTGCACGTCGAGCACGAGGTGGCTGCCGCCCTGCAGGTCGAGCCCGAGGTGAATACGGTGCGCCACATTGGACTTCAACTGGGCCACCGAAGTGGGGAATCCGATAATGCCGAAGAGGCAGATCAGCACGGTCGCCACTATCACGATCATTCTGATCATCAGGTTTCGTTGCATGTTTGTGCCTTCAGTAGTATATAGAAACGCTCAGTATATATAAAAAACGCTTACGGGGTTTACTTCGAGCCTTCGGGGGGTACCAGGCTGCTCACCGAGGAGCGGGAGAACTGGAGCTTGAGGTTATCCGGTTTGACTCTGAGTACTATTGTGTCACCATCCGTGCTGGTAATGGTACCGACGATGCCGCCGCTGGTGATGACGACATCGCCGCTTTTGAGATCGGCCAGCATCTGCTGTTGCTTCTTCTTCTGTTTTTGCATCGGCATAAACAAAAGAAAATAAAAGACCAGGGCGATCAGGATATAAGGCGCGAAGAGAGCGATCGAGTTCGTCGGCGATTGCTGAAGAATGAAAGAAAAAAGCACGTCAAATCTCAGGTGTTACTGCTGGCCGGGTCCGCGGTTGGCTTGTCGTCCAATATAGAGCCACGCACGCTTTTGAGGTAAAGGGGGAATTGACCCAATAGGATAGACTGCCTGATCTCACCCATGATGTCAAGGTAGCGCTGCAGATTGTGGCGAGTCGCGAGCGACGCGAACAGGATCTCTCCCGCCTGAAATAAGTGACGCAGGTAGGCACGGGAATAGTTTCGACAGGTGTAACAACCGCAGTTGGGATCGACAGGCGCGGGGTCGTCGCGATAGCGCGCGTGCTTAATGACCACGCGTTCGCCGGAGGTAAACAGCCAGCCATTGCGGGCGTTGCGGGAGGGCAGCACACAATCCATCATGTCGATGCCGCGCGCCACGTATTCGGGCAGTTCGTGCGGCATGCCGACTCCCATGGCATAGCGCGGCCGGTCTTTAGGAAGGACGGGC
>Ga0302320_10004554_pt1 | contig 31465 bp, 24 predicted proteins | sample Bog_T0_3_FD_202130 | JGI IMG/M metagenome (GOLD analysis project Ga0302320, IMG submission 202130) | Peat permafrost microbial communities from Stordalen Mire near Abisko, Sweden - Bog_T0_3 | ecosystem: Environmental > Terrestrial > Soil > Wetlands > Peat | place: Sweden: Abisko, Stordalen Mire... | reverse complement strand
GTTAAAGTGGAGTTTCAATCAGAATGTTCACCACCTCCCAGCACGCGCACTTCATCGGAATCGGCGGAATCGGCATGAGCGGCATCGCCGAAATCCTGCTCAGCCTGGGAATGAAGGTCTCCGGCTCCGATCTGCGCCGCGGCCCGGTCACTGACCGGCTGGCCCAACTGGGGGCGACAATCTATGAAGGCCATCAGGCCGGGCACGTTGCCGGCGCCACCGTAGTGGTCACAAGTTCGGCGGTTACTGAGGCCAATCCCGAGGTCGTTGAGGCGCACGCCCGCAAAATCCCCGTGATTCAACGCGCAGAGATGCTGGCGGAGCTGATGCGGCTCAAGTACGGCATTGCCATTGCCGGCATGCACGGGAAGACGACGACGACCTCCATGGTGGCCAGCGTGCTTTCTGCCGGTGGCCTTGACCCGACGGTTGTGGTGGGTGGCCGCGTGGATGCGCTCGGTTCCAATGCCCGCTTGGGCACGACGCAGTACCTGGTGGCCGAGGCCGATGAGAGCGACCGCTCGTTCCTCAAGCTCTCGCCCATTCTGGCCGTGGTCACCAACCTGGACCGCGAGCACATGGACTGTTACCACGACATGGCCGATGTTGAGCAGGCCTTTCTCAACTTCATGGACAAGGTGCCCTTCTATGGCGCGGTAACGGCCTGTCTTGACAACGCTCTGCTGGCCGGAATTCTGCCCCGCGCCCGCCGCCGCGTGATTACCTACGGAGTGTCAGCGGATGCCGACTTCCGCCTCGAGTTTCTCGCCGCCGGCCAGGGACGCTTTGCCCGCTTCCAGGTGAATACCGCCGAGGGGCCGCTGGGGCCGTTTGAGCTCCACGTTCCCGGACGCCACAATGTGCTCAACGCCACTGCCGCCGTGGCCATTGCCCGCCAGCTTGAAGTCTCCCCGCAGAAGATCGCCGAGGGGCTCAATCATTTCCGCGGCGTGGACCGCCGATTCCAGCTCCGTGGCGAGGCGCGCGGCGTCACCGTAGTGGACGACTACGGCCATCACCCCACCGAGATTCGAGCCACGCTGGCCGCGGCCCGCGAGTGCGGCCACGGCAAGATCCACGTCATCTTCCAGCCCCACAGGTACACGCGTACCCTCGATCTTTTGGACGAGTTCAGTGGTGCATTCAGAGACGCCGACACCGTGATTGTGCTGCCGATTTATGCGGCCAGTGAAGAGCCCATTCCCGGCGTCACCGCAGAGCGTCTGGCGAGCGGAATCAAAGGCCCGCGGGTGGAATTCGCGCCGGAGTTCAGCGCGGCCGTGGCAGCGGTTGTGGCCCATGCCGGGGAAGGCGATCTGATTCTGACGCTCGGCGCGGGCAGCGTGAGCCAGTTGGCTGCGCAGATTCTTGCCGCCCTGGGCGCCTGACGCGGCGGTTTGTTTTCGACGGGCACTGCTTTGAATGTGCCGCAGAAGCACTTCTAACACGCGCGGTTTCAACCGCCGGAGGCTTGCTGGACTGGGTACGATTGCATTCCCAGGCTTCCCTCGAGGAAAGTGAAAACGTGGCAGGAATTCTCTTTATCATTTCGGCGCCCTCCGGTTCAGGCAAAAGCACGCTGGTGAGCGAGGTGCGCAAGCAGTTGAGCGGGATTGAGTTCTCGGTCTCATGGACCACGCGCGCTCCGCGCGGCTCAGAGCAGGATGGACGCGAATATCACTTCACCACCCGCGAGGAGTTTGAGCGCATGGTGGCGGCGGGTGAATTTCTTGAGCATGCCGAGGTGTTTGGCAACTATTACGGAACCTCGCGGCAGTCACTGGAAGAAGCGCGCGCGGCAGGGCGCGATCTGGTGCTCGATATCGACGTGCAGGGCGCGGCTCAGGTTCGAGCCTCAACGCCAGAGGCGGTCAGCATCTTCGTTTTGCCGCCCAATCCCAAGGTGCTGCGCACCCGTTTGCGCAACCGCAGCCGCGCCGAGGGCCATGTGAACGAGGCGGAATTGTACCGGCGCTTGAGCGAAGCGAGCGTCGAGATTGAGAATTATCGCGGTTACGGCTATATTCTGGTCAACGACATTTTGGATCGGGCGGTGGCGCAGTTGGAGGCCATTGTGCTGGCCGAGCGGTTTTACCGCAATGGCGAGAGCATCGCTTACCGTTCCAGCCGAGTCCTGGAGGTCGCCGCAGCCTGCCGCCAGCAGAACGCGCAGGATCGGCTCAAACCCGTGTTGGAGGCATTTGGCATTCTCGCCTCCCATAGCGGCCAGCAGCAACTGATCTTTGAGGAGGATCCCGATGACGATTGAGACTGAATTCGACTCGAACTACCGCAAGGTTCTGGTAGCGGCGCGGCGCGCCCGGCAGTTGCAGAACGGCTCAGGCGCCCTGGTTCAAAGCCAGTCCACCAAGCCCTGCCGCATCGCCCAGGAAGAGATCAGCGCGGGAAAAATCGCCTACGTCAAAATGGAGACAGAAGTCGTCAAGCCGCTGGTGGAAGGGCCGGCGGTGCCGATTCTGCTGAGTTAGGCCGGGCAGTCGCGCAGGAGTGCGGGTGCGCGCTTCGCTCGCCTGCCGACGGTTGCACTGTTTTCCCCGGCCTGCTTGCCGCTCATGGCCGGCAGCCGGCTGCGCACCCATCGTGTTTGGAAGCGTCGGCCGCCTCTCGCATCGGCCTCTCCGCATTTCACAATCGAAACGTTCTACAATCCAAACATGAGAGTCACGGTGGGCGTCTCCGGCGGAATTGCTGCGTACAAGGCAGCTGAGTTGGTGCGCGCCTTGCAGCGCCAGGGCCTTGAAGTCCACGTGGTGATGACTGCGGCGGCCTGCAAGTTTGTGCAGCCGCTCACCTTTGCCGCCCTCACGGGGCACAAGGTACTCACCAGCCTGTGGGACGATACCGGTACGGGCGACACTGCCTACGGTGAATCCGGCGAACAGAACGGTATTGAGCACATTGGCGAGGCGCAATGGGCCGATGCGCTGGTGGTGGCTCCGGCCACGGCCAACATCCTGGCCAAATTCGCGCATGGCATCGCCGACGATTTTCTAACCACGATGTATCTGGCGACGACGGCTCCCGTGCTGGTGGCGCCGGCCATGAACGTGAATATGTGGGAGCACGCGGCCACCCAGGCAAATCTTGAGACTCTGCGCCAGCGGGGCGTGCGCGTCATCGAGCCCGGCGTCGGCGACCTGGCCTGCGGCATGGTGGGCGCGGGCCGGCTGGCCGAGCCCGAGGTAATTGCTGACGCGGTGCTGAATGCGCTGGGCCGCCGCCATGACCTGGCCGGCGAAGTTGTCCTGGTCACTGCCGGAGGAACGCGCGAGGCGCTCGATCCGGTGCGCTTTCTGGGCAACCGCTCCAGCGGCAAGATGGGCTACGCGCTGGCTGAGGCGGCGCAAACCCGCGGCGCCAGGGTGATTGTTGTCAGCGGGCCCTCGGTGCTTCATCCGCCGCCGCATTGTGAACTCATCCGGATCACGACCGCCGAGCAGATGCGCCAGTCGGTGATGGAGCGGATGGCTGAGGCCACACTGGTGATTAAGGCGGCCGCGGTGGCCGATTACCGCCCCGTGGTTGTGAGCGAACAGAAACTCAAGCGCACCGGGCCTCTCACGCTGGAACTGGCCCCCACCGAGGACATTCTGGCCGAGGTGGTGCGTCGTCGTCGTCCAGGGCAGTTGATCGTCGGCTTTGCCGCGGAGACTGAGAATCGCATGGAGAATGGCCGCGCCAAGCTGCTGCGCAAGGGCGCCGACGCCATCGTGGTGAACGATGTTTCAGGCGAGGGCGTGGGCATTGATGCGGACGTGAACGCGGCTACGTTCCTCACCCTCTCCACCGCCATCGAGTTGCCCGAGATGCCCAAACGGGAGCTGGCCGACCGGATTCTGGACGAGATTCTTACCCTGCGCAGGCCGCGCTCGGTGGTCGTGGAACTGGACGAGGGCGAAGACGAAAAAGCGCGCCAGGACCGGGTTCTGAGAGAGACGCTCACCACCTCAGCCGGCCGGCAGATGATTGTGGAGAGCTAGCCTTGGCAGCACTTGATCGCGCTACCAGTGAAGCGCTTTTGGCGCGGGTGCGGTTTTACCGCGACCTGGGGCTGACGGAGTTTTACCGCCGGCCGGTAGACCCCGCGTTGCTGGCGCAGATAGCGGCCCAGCCAGAGCCGGTTCAAGAGCCGGTCAACAGCGGCGAATTGCAATCCAGCATCCGGGAGGATAGCCCCATCGCACCTCGCAAACCGATTTTCGTTCCACCCCAGGCGGCCGCTGAAGTTCCCGCGTCTGACCGCGTCGCGGCTCTGCAACTGATCCGAGACGACATTGGCGATTGCACGCGTTGCGCCCTGCACGCCGGCCGCAACAAGCTGGTCTTTGCCGACGGCGATCCGAATGCACAGCTGATGTTTGTTGGTGAAGGTCCCGGGGCCGATGAAGATGCGCAGGGTCTGCCGTTTGTGGGCAAGGCCGGGCAGTTGCTCAACAACATGATTACGGCCATGGGAGTGAAGCGTGAACAGGTCTACATTGCCAACGTGGTCAAGTGCCGCCCGCCCGGGAACCGCACTCCGGAACCGGACGAAGGCAACACCTGTTCGCCCTTTCTGTTCCGGCAGATCGACGTGGTCAGGCCGCGTGTGCTGGTGGCTCTTGGAGCAACAGCGGCCACCTACCTGCTGGGCATCCGCCAGCCGCTTGCCGGATTGCGCGGGCGGGTGCATGCCTTCCGTGGCACGCAGTTGATTGTCACCTATCATCCGGCTTACCTGCTGCGCGACCCGCGGCAGAAGAAAGAAGCCTGGGCCGACCTGCAGATTGCGATGAAGGAACTGGGGTTGAAGCCGCCGGGCCGGGGGTGAGGCGAGGCGCATTGGGCGCCCACAATCCCTACCTTTCAGAGTTGGGCAACGCGCCGGCCGGCAATACGATGGTGTATGTGGCCGAAGCAGCGGGGCTATCTTCGGTGGCATCGCTGTTCGCGAAGGCATGAAGCGTCTCGGAGGCCGATACCTTCAACGGGCCGGTGTATGGCGTGCCATAGGAGGCGTTTCCGATCCAATAATAGATGCGCGCATTGGGTGTGGAGTCGGTAATGGTCACTGTCTGCGCCGCATGGTAGGTTCCTGTTCCAGGCGAGATCGTCGGCTTGGCTGCCTTGGGCCCGTTCACGGTGAGAGTGAGCGCCGGCGACAGACTGCTCTCCAAGCCGGAGGCGCCCTGGTAGCTGGCCACGACTGAGTAGCTGATCCCGTTGATGTCGACCGGTAGAGACGAGAGCGCGATTTCCGCCTCACCCGACTTGTCGAGCGTAGCCGTTCCCACCGCGCGGCCATCGCCGCCGTCGGCGGCGTAGAGAACGACATTCCCCGTGGGCGTTCCCTTGGCCGAACTTACCTTCGCGGTGAAGGTCACTTTATCTCCGTAGAGCACCGTCGAGGCAGTGCTGGTGACTGTGGTCCTGGTTGCCGTCATTCCCATGCCGATCGGCGTCGACAACACCCCCGCGGAGGTGCCCGCATACAGATTTTTCCCCGCCGCATCGATTGCCAGGGAGAGGATCGCGTAGGCGGGCGGCATGGACCATTGGGTCCAGCTCTGGCCATCGTCGGTGGAAACCAACAGCCCCGCGGCATTGCCCCCGGCGTAGATGGTTCCCGCCTTCTTCGGGTCCAGCGCCAGGGAGCTTACAGCCACGTTGCTCAAGAAATACGGAGGCAATGGAAGGTCGTTTTTACTCCAGCTTTTTCCTCCATCCGCGCTCAGGGCCAGAACGCCCTGCAACTGGTTCACTGTGGTCAGGCAATACACTTTTCCGGTTTTCAGCGGATCCGCTGCCAGGCCGCCTGCGCTGTTGCAACCGAAATCGGCCACTTTGCTCCAGCTTGTCGCGCCATTGGTGCTCTTCCAAATCATGCTGGAGCCGGCCAGCGATCCCGAGGCATAGACTGTCTGCGGCGCGGCCGGGTCGATGGCCAGCGCGTTGATCGCCGCCACGGAGGAGCCGGACGCGAGGCCATTGTTCATTACGTTCCAGGCGCCGCCGCTGTTGGTTGTTTTGAAGATTCCCCGGTCCGTTCCGACGTAGAGCGTGGCCGGGTTCGCCGGGCTCATTGCCAGCGCAAAGGCAAAGTCGAAGGTCGAACTGGAACCGTGGATCGAAGTCTGCCAGCTTGCTCCCCCGTTCGTCGACTTGAATACCCCGCCGTATCCGCCATAGACTGGCAGACCGGCTGCATACACGGTTGCGGTATTCGTTGGATCGATGGCCAGAGCTTGAGTTCCCCAATCGACGGCTCCGCTGTTGGGCAAGCCGGCGTTGGTGCTCGACCAGGTTGCGCCTCCGTTCACGCTCTTGAAGAGACCTCCGCTGCCATCGTCGCTGCCGGCATAGATTGTCGCCGGCGTTTTGGGGTCCACTGCCAGCGCCGAAATCCAGGTGGCCACGAGGCCGCGATTCGCCGCCGTCCAGCTTTCGCCACCGTCCGTGCTGCTGGCGACGCCCCATCCTCCGGTGCCAGCGTCGATATAGAGTGTGCTCGATTCGTCCCTTCTGTTGGCGAAAACAAACGCGGAAACATCTTGTCCGCCGAATGGAATCGCCGGCAAGCTGCTCCAGGTGGCGCCCCCGTCGGTGCTCTTTTTAACGTTCCCGAACGCCGACCCGACATAAAGCGTTTGCGGCGACAAGGGGTCGATGGCAATGGGGTAATACCCCAAATCGATCCCCGTGGCGCCCTTCAGGTTGGTCCAGCTTTTGCCGCCGTTGGTGGTCTTGTAGATGGCGCCCGTGGCTCCCGAGGCCAGAGCGTAGAGTGTATCCGATGCGCCAGGGTCCACAGCCAGGCCGTACGTCTGGCTCTTCGACGGACCGAAGAGGCTCCAGCTTTTTCCACCATCGAGGCTCCGGCAGGCCAGGGAAACGGTGGTCCCGGTCAGGCAGCTCGTCTCTCCGCTGCACGCCAATCCCAGGGCATAAAGAGTCGTCGGTGTCGAGGGATCAATGATCAGAGAAACGACATCGAACAATTGCGAGATCTTGTGCACGCTCCAGCTTGCGCCGCCATCTGAGCTGCTGGCCACCACGCCTGAGGCCTCCCACCAGTTCTGCGGAGTCATCCCGGCAAGATAGAGGATGGCCGGCTGGGTTGCGGTTATCTTCAGGGAGTTAAAGAACCCATCTACGTCGCCGAAGGCATCTGAGGGCGCCACAAGCGGATACCAGCTCATTCCCCCGTTGCTGCTGGCGAAGAACTCCTGCGCCAGTCCGTCCTCTGCACCGTTCCCGCAGGTCTCGCCCATTGCATAAATCTGTTTTGGATTTGCCGGATCGACAGCCAGACTGGCCACACTCAACCCTTGCATGCAGATTGCCGAATAGTCGGGATAGTAAAAATCGAGCAACCGGTCCTGAGGGAGCGCCTCCCAGCTTGAGCCCCCGTTGGTGCTTTTAAAGATTCCCGCCCCCAGCGTTCCCGCATACAGGGTTTCGGAGTTGGTCGGATCCACAGTCAGCACTGTCACCGTTCCGCTCGATGGGCCTGCGGCGTTCCAAGACTGTCCATGGGCCGCCGCGCCCAGCAAGGCTAGCAGCAGCAGCGGACTCCCATAAAACCAGCCGCGGCCCGAAGCCTTCGTTTGGTGCGGGTTCGATTGAGTTTGGAGTCTCCAGACAGGCGGTTTGAACCGGTTGATAGGAACCTGACTCATGGCTTTCTCCGCGGCTAATCATAACTCAACTTTCGGGTGAGAGCTCTTCGCCCGGTGGCCAGGGTGCTCGCATGAAACGGGCCGGGCGGGGCGGGAGGGAATCGACGCGGCTCTCCGAGACGCGGGAACAGGGCAGGGCGCGGTCCCCGGATTCCGTTCGCCACTCCACCCCACGACGAAGACCTGTCCGTGGAGGCCTCGGGCTCGGCGGCCTCCGTCCGGGGCTATACTGGCTTCTTCCCTACGGGAAGCGAACTGGTGTTTTTTCGTTTCGTCAACGGAAGGGGCCAGCTTCGGCAGCAAGAGAACTTTCATAAGGTTGCCTGAGCCCTCGCGTTGAAGCAGCCGGCGCTTGAGTCGGAAAAACCGTGAAGTGTGCTGAATTCCTTTGTCCAGCTGGAGCTGATTGCTCTGGCGCCGCACAAGAGTTATCCAAAATTCATCAAGAAACTATGGGAGTGCGTTAGATTGAGGAAACCAATGGCACGGGGATTGCTGCGCCTGATTGCGTCGCAATACCGGCGCAGGGGCGATTTTCAGGAAGGTGACAAGTGAGAGCAGTCTTCACGATTGAACTGGCGAAGAACGATGCGGGGCACTACCCGACCGACGAAGAGATCGCCGGCATGATGGAGGGGCTTGGCCGCGGATTCAGAGATCTGGCGGATGCGACGCCGGAACACGTCATGGCCATTCTGAACGCGCAGACGCCCAGCCAAAAGAGCGCCTCTGCCGAGAGGGCAGCAACATTGTTGCCGCACCGGGCGCCCGGTGAGACCCGGCCAACGTTCAATTATGAGGAACGCCGTCACCGCTATTGCGTGCTGGCAAAGCAGTTGTTTGGTGAGATGCCGGAGGTGGCTGCCGCGGAGATGAACGGGGTGATCTTTCTCGGCTGCGTCCAGAAGATGCAAACGCTCTTCTTTCTCACCCGGATGAACGAGCGGGAGGTGACCTTCCGTTTGCTGCATAGGGAGTTGCCGCGCCTTCAGTCGTCGACGGCGGAGATCATGAAAGACCTGATCTCGGTTGGGCTGGTGGGAGGCAAGCGCCGGTATGATGACGTTGAAGTCCACGTCTATGAGCGGAACTACGATCGCATTGTGATTAAGGGGCGCGTGATTACCAACCAGTTCCTTGAGACATGGCGGGAAGACCACAAGGATACATTGCTGTTTATTGTGCCCCTGCTGCTGCTGTCTCCCACGGCATTCGTCCTCGATCACCAGGATGCGCTTGCCAACGCGATGCCGAAGTTCTGGTTCTCGCAGTTGGAGAGACTGAGCACGGCGCTTTTGACTACGTCGATTGTGAGCGCGTTGGGTCTTGTGCAAACCTGGTTTCAAATCAGGCGGATGAAGCTCATTGACTGGTCGGTGAAGTCCGATCACCACCATCACGGGAAATAGCGTCCGGTTCATTCAACTTCTGTTTCCATTCGATGTGAGTCCGCGTTTCAAGGGATGGAGCGCTCACGCCGGGTCGCGCGCGGGGTTGTGTCACACGCCCTGGTGCCGGGGTTTACCATCGTTGGTTGCGGTGGGAACCGCGGAGCGAGGGGAGGCTGAGAATGATTACGCGGCGATGGATGATGAAAACCACGGGCCTTACAGCCGGGGCAGCGGTCCTGGCGCCAACGGTATTCGGAGCGCCGGTCAGCGGCAATGTTGAAGCGCTTGCCGAGGCAGCCGGCGCAGGCGAGCCGGCTGCGAAAAGTTCAGAGATTCCCTCCTGGGGCCTCGGTCCTTTTGTGCGCGACGACGGGGCTGACCACATTGGCGCGCGGGCAGAGAGCGTTTTTGCCTGCCCGGTGATCGGGAAGGTGATTCCCTGGGAGAACAAGGATGTTCTTTGCGCCGCGGCGGTGGTGAAAAACGGCAAGGTATTTCTCTACTATCGCGCCGAGGACAAGTCGCGCGGAGAGAGTTGGGGCACCAGCCGGATCGGCCTCGCGGTGAGCGAGGATGGCCGCCAATTCAAGCGGCATCCGGAACCGGTTCTGTATCCCGGCAACGACTTCATGAAGGAGTATGAGTGGCCCGGTGGATGCCAGGATCCCCGCGTGGCGCAGGCCGGGGATGGCAGCTACGTGATGACGTATACGGCCTGGGATGGGCAGATCGCCCGGCTCTGCTGCGCCACCTCGAAGGACTTGTACAAGTGGACCAAGCACGGCCTCGCGATCGGGACCTGCCACAAGGGCAAGTATCGCGATTTCTGGTCGAAGTCGGGCGCGATTGTCTGCCGGCGCGAGGGATCGCGGTTCATCGCCGAGCGGATCAACGGCAAGTATTGGATGTATTTCAACGACACCGGACTGATGCTGGCCACCTCAGACAATCTGACCGACTGGAACGTGGTGGAAGACGAGAGCGGAAAGCATCTGACCGTGCTGCCCATGCGGCCGGGCGGGATTGACAGCGTGGTCACCGAGGGTGGCCCACCCGCTTTCCTTACCGACAAGGGCATCTTCATGATCTACAACGCCGGCGCGAACGGGCGCCCCGATCTCGGCTTGACGGGAATCGTATGGGCAGCGGCGCAGGCGCTTTTTGATCCCAAGGACCCGGCGCGGTTGATTGACCGCATGGATCATGACTTCTTCCATCCGGAGCGGGATTTCGAGATCAGGCACGCCGGGGCGGCGGCCGGCGGCAACAGCAATGTTACGTTTGTCGAGAGCCTGGTGTGGTTTAATCAGGCATGGCGCTTCTATTACGGCTGCGCCGATTCGGTTGTGGCTTCTGCCGTTTACCGGCCGCGCCAGGCAATGAAGGAATAAGCGCCGGCACGGAAATGGGCTGACCCGGTTGCTTTCAGTTCGCGTTCGCTCCTTCCCGGCGAACCGTGTTCTACCCGTTTCTTGCCCTACTTTTCTACTGGATTGCTGTAGACCGAAAGCACGCATGCAGTGGCCTTCTTCCCCAGAAAAAAGCCACCGCGCACTGCCCTCAAGAAGTCCAGGTGCATTCTGAAAATCTCCTGGAATGGGTTATCCAAGGAGCGTCGATGAAGGTACTGCTGATCAACCCCAATCGCACATTCGATATGCGTGGCGGCCACAGTCCCTCGGTGGGGCTGCCGCTTGGCCTGCTCTACGTGGCCGCAAGCCTTGAGGAGCATCGCATTCCGGTTTCGATCTTCGATTGCATGATCTCGGCAGAGACGCGCTATCTCCCCAGCAAGGAGATCGCGTTTATCGGCGTGCAGCCCGAGGTGGTGCGGGCGGCGGTGCTTGCCGTGCAACCGGACATTGTGGGCATCAGCAGCCAGTTCACATCGGAGTGGGACAACGCCTACGAGGCGGTAAAGATTGTGCGCGAGGCGCTGCCTGAGTGCCCGATCATTCTGGGCGGGCCGCATGCCACGGTAGCCGGAAAGCAGATTCTGAACACTTGCCCCGAGGTCGACTTCATTGTCGCCGGCGAAGGCGAGAAGTCCTTTCCCCAACTGGTTGCGGCCCTCGAGCACAACGACACGGCCGCATTCGCCACCATTCCCGGGCTGCTGTGGCGCGGGGACGACGGCATGGTGCAGGCCAACAGCGTCGAGGCAATTCAGGATCTGGATGCGCTGCCTTACCCCGCCTATCACCTGATCGACTTCAAGCGGCTCTATGAGTTGCAGGGCGAGGGATTGTTTTCGCGGGGCAACAGCTCCGACTATGCTTACCAGAATTCGATTTCCACCATCACCAGCCGCGGCTGCCCTTACACCTGTACGTTCTGCTCCATCCATCTCTCCATGGGCTACAAGTTTCGCGCCCACTCGGTGGAGTATACGGTCAAGCACATCAAGTACATGGCAGAAAATCTTGGCGTGCGCCACCTGCACATTGAGGACGATAACTTCACCTTCAAGCGCGACAGGGCCAACGAGATTTGCCGGCGCATGATCGAGGAGGGGATTCAACTCACCTGGGACACGCCAAACGGCATTCGAGCCGACACGCTGAACGATGAGTTGCTGGATCATATGAAGCGGTCGGGGTGCACCAGCCTGACCATTGCGGCTGAGTCGGGCGACCAGGGGGTTCTTGACCGGCTGGTGAAGAAACGGCTGAATCTGAAGTCCATTGAGACGGCTGCGGCGCTGGCCTGGAAGCACCGGATTCCGATGAGCTGTTTCTTCATCATCGGGTTTCCCGGAGAGACGAAGAAGGAGATTCAAAACACCATCGAATTCGCGCTCGACCTGTTTGCGCGGCACAGGTGCCGGCCCAAGCTGGGCGTGGCCACGCCGCTGCTGGGGACGGAAATGGCTGAGGTAGCGATGACCAAGGGGTACCTGTTCCGGGATTTGTCGCCGCGCAACCTGGCGCGGGGCACGGCGGGCAGGGGCGCGGGCATGATCAAGACGCCGGAGTGGGACCCGGAGTATCTGCGGCGCTGCTGCACCATCTTCAATTACCGGCGCAAGCTGGTGCGCCTGAGGCACTTGTTGCAGGACCGTGGGGAACTGGTAGCGGCAGTCAAGCGCAGATTACCCCTGCGATCGAATCGATTCGCCATGGCGCGGTAGTGCTCTGGACGGATTCGCTGCTTGTCAGGTTTGCGTCAGCAGCGAGAACTCGGGGTGCAGCCGCTCGTTCAGGCAATCGGTGTGGCAGGCGAGCTCCTGCACTTCGTCCCGGTCGCGATTGGTGCTCAGGTTGAGGAAGCAGGGGTTGGTGAAGTCCACCTTGATCTCTTCATGACAGAAGCAGCAAACCCACTCCGAGTTCTTCATCGGCAGTTCTTTCCGTGCGTTCGTAAAACTGCGTTCCGGGCCGGAGGTACCGGCCCCTTCTCAGCAGAATCTAGCCTTGATCGCGCCACAAAACCACGCCTCCAAGAAGGCCGGTTTCGTTGGAAATAATGCTTACATTCTTGGCCGGGGTGAAGAGGATCTTCTTGGTGTTGCCGCCGCCAAGGTAGAGGTGGTCCCAGTTGAAAAGCTGTTCGGTCTGCTTGATTGCGGCTTCAAGAAAGTCGTTCCAGCGCGCCTTGCCAAATCTGTCCAGGCCGCGGCGGCCGATGTAGTCCTCGTAGGTCATGCCCTTCTTGCGCCAGGGATGGTGGCCCAGTTCGAGGCCGGGAACCAGGTGCCCATTGGTAAACAGGGCCGCGCCCAGCCCGGTGCCGAGCGTGAGCACCAGTTCCACGCCTTCGCCCTTGATGGCTCCGTAGCCGGCCACATCGGCGTCGTTGCCCACCCGGACAGGCTTGCCCCACTTCTTTTCAAGTTCAGCCTGGAGCGGGAAGCCCTCGGCCCAGAGGGGATGGAGGTTGAAGCCCAGGTAGGTGCAGCCGTGCTTGACAACGCCGGGGAAGCCGACCGAGACGCGGTCGAAGTCGCCGATCAGCTTGCGCAGATCGCCGAGCGCGACCAGGGTTGCCTCGGGCGTGGGCACGGCAGGCGTGACCACCCGCTGGCGCTCGCTAACCGGCTTGCCGGCGGCGTCAAGCAGCAGGGCTTTCAGGCCTGATCCGCCGATATCGATGGTCATGGTGATGGGGCGGGTGGGGTTTGTCGGTGCGACGGGAGCAACGGGAGTGGCGGCAAGGGGGGTATCGGCTTTGGGTGTCATCAGCACGAATTGTACTCGGTAGGGGCGGGAATGCAACCTGTGCATCCTCCGTAAAGTGTCATTTCCCAGGCGAGGCCGCTGGTTGGAACTCCTCGTTGAGCCAGTTTTTCAATGCTGCCAGGTTTTGCGGTCGACCCAGGAAATCCTTGACCAACTCGGCTGCGGCCTTGCCCGCCCCGGGCTCCAGAACGGCCCGCCGGTAACGCATTGTCTTCGGCCCGTCAAGCGGGGTTCGCTTGTCGAATTGCGCGAAAAGCTCGACAGCAATCACTTTGTCCATGGCGTACATGTAAGATTTTGGCCCAGGGTCTATTAGGTAGGTGAGAGATGTGATGGGGTGGGCCCCAGAAACGGGCGCGAAGGGATCGAATCGCTTCGCGTTGACCACCCAAGTGGTCTTCATGTCAATCCCTTCAGGGTCCTGGTTATAAATATCCAGGGCGAGCGAGGACAGCATCAATTGGTCCCGCAGCCACGCTCCACGACCGAAGGCGTCTGCCGCCCTCATTTTTGCGATATGGCTCGCCGGTATCGCCTCTCCCGTCTTGTAGTTCCGCGCCAGCAACTGCAGGGTGTCAGCCTGGTAAAACATCTCTTCGGGCATCTGCGAGAGTGCCTCGACGAAATCCTTTTCAACATGGGCCCCGTTCTCTCCAGACCATTGCACCCGCCCGCTCAGGATGAAATGCATCAAGTGGCCAAACTCGTGGAGAAAGATCACCACCTGCCCGTACTCCATCAGGCCTGGGTCTCCCGCTTGGCCGCCGGGGAAATTGCAGTCCAACAGCGCTTCGGGAATCTGCCTTCCGCGAATTCCTGGGACCAGTGGTCGGGTATAGTACCAGTTGTCTTTGCCTTCACGAGGATGCATGTCGAGGTAAATGCGCCCTAATCGCCTGCTCTTCCCATGGGGCGCCCTGTCGAGCACGTCGAAAATTTCCACGGACTTGTCCCAGGCGGGTGAGTCCGTGATCGCTCTGAACTCAACATGGAACAGGCGCGCCATCGCTTGCAGAACCCCCGCCCTCACCCCCTCGTAAGGGAAGTAGGGCCGCAGACTGCCGGCGTCAAATCCCAGTTCCTCGCTTCGATACCGGCTCACCCAATAACTGCTGTCTGATTGGCTGATTTCTTTGCGCCAGGGTTCTTTCCCTTGAGCGAATGCGAGCAGTTCGGCGTACTCCCGGTTGGCGGCTGGTCGCGACAGATCATCCAGCTCTTGAAGCAGTCGATCCACATTGCCCGCTGTCCCGATCATCTGGTCCGCCGTTGCCAGGCCGGAGGAGTGCGCAAACCCAAGGATGACCGCCAACTCATGCCTTGCCTTAAGCAAATCTCTGAGGATCTGCTCGTTTCTCGGGTAGCCCCTCCCGTAATAGGCCAGGAACATCCTGCGGCGCAGATCGGCGTTGCGAGCAAACGCCATCACGGGTTGGAAATCCGGCTCATCGGTGGTCAGCGTGTACTTGCCGTCGGCTGAGCCGACGTGGCGTGCAATGAAGTCAGCGGGCAGCCCGTCCAGTTCCTCCCTTGTGGCTGTGACCGTCGCCCTCTCGTTGTGGATGACGCTTGCAAAGGCCATAGACCGGTCTCTGATGAATCCTTCAAGGTTTCGAATCCTCTCGCGTGGGCCTTCGCCTCGGTCGACTCCACCGAGCTTGTATTCGAGTAACGTGCGCTCCAGGTAATGACGGGTCGCCTTGTCGTGTGGGGGAGTTTTGATTGCCTTCAGGGCGCCGTAGACAGCAGGACTCAGGCGCAGGTCTTCCCGGGCGCCGGAGATCCTTGCGATCATCACGCCGGCCTCCTCCTCCATCTCTGCGGAGTCTGCCAGGTTGTTCAGCAGTTGCGCGTTTTGATGGGCGATTGTGAGCTGATTCTGTGCATCGTCATAGGGCCGCAGCGTGTTTTCCACGGTTCTTTTTCCCGTCACCGCGAGCAGTCTCGCGAGATCGGCTTTCTCCTGGTTCAACCGCTCGATTGTCCACTTTTCGAGAGCCTTCGGGTCCTTTGCCTGAACCCATGCGTGGAGCGGGTCCTGGACCGGCTGCTTGAATGACTCAATCTGGCCGAACGCGGAGGTGACGTTCATGAGCAGCGCCAGCAAGGCAATGCCGCCTACGGGATGCATGACTTTGAGTATCCCATTCTTTAGGTCTTGAATCGAGGTATAGAGCCTCCGAATGAGGTGCGAACCATGAGGCCGGCAGCAGGCGGGGTAGACTAGTGGTTGCCTCTCATGCCTGCTTATTGCGAAGTTGCGTTGCCGGTGCCGCTGGATCGCGTGTTTACCTACGCGGTGCGCGAGGGGCAGGCTCCACGGCGCGGGGCGCGCGTGATTGTGCCCTTCCGGAACGAAAAGCTGATTGGCGTGGTGACAGCGGTGGGGGTGAAGGCGCCAGCGGACTTTGAAGTTCGGCCGCTGGAGGCCGTGCTGGATGAAGAGCCGTTGCTGAGCGACAGCCTTTTAGCGCTGGGCGAGTGGATGGCGCAGTACTACCTGGCCCCGCTGGGCGAGGTGCTGCGGGGCATGCTGCCGCTGATGGCCGAGGTGCGGCGGACCCTCTACTACCGGATTACCGATCTGGGGCGCGATGTGCTGGCCGAGAGCCTGGACGGGGACCCTGGCAAGCCCCGGGCCGCACGACCCAGGCCCGGATCGGCGTCAAGCCCAGGCTCCCGGCGGAAAGCCAGGCTTTCGCCGGAAGAGCAGGACCTGGAGCGCCGTGTCCTGGCGCGGCTGGCCGATGGCGAGGCCGTCAAGGTGTCAACGCTGCGGACAGCGACAGCGGCCACCTTGCCCGTGCTGGCCGCGCTGGTTCGTAAAAAGTGGATTGCGCGGGAGACGGCTGCCGCCGAACGCGATGCGCGGCGGGTGGAGAGGGTCGCGGTGCTGATTCCCGAGGCGCGCCTGCCGGCCCTCACTGAGAAGCAGCAGGCAATTCTGGCGGAGCTGGCGGCTTGTGGCGGCGAGCTGCCGCTGGTCGAGCTGCGGCGCAAGGAGCTGCCCTCCTCCACGCTGCAAACGCTGGTGCGGCGGGGACTGGTGCGCATTGAGGAGCGTGCGGCGGTCTTCCACCTGGGCGGGTTGCAGCCGGCGGCGGGGCCGTTGAAGCTCAACGAGCCCCAGATGGAGGCGCTGGCATCGATCGCGATTGCCCTCGGGGGGTTCCACCCCTTTTTGCTTCATGGAGTCACAGGTTCAGGGAAAACTGCCGTTTATCTGGCGGCGATGCAGAGGGCGCTGGACAAGGGGCTATCGTCGATCCTGCTGGTTCCCGAGATTGGCCTGACGCCGCAAACCGCGGGCCTGCTGGACGCTGCGTTTGGCCAGAAGGTAGCGCTGCTGCACTCGGCGCTCACGCCCGAGGAGCGCAGCGAGCAGTGGCGGCGCATCAAGCGCGGCGACGCGCCGATTGTGGTTGGCACACGGTCGGCGATCTTTGCCCCGGCGCCCAACCTGGGGCTGATCCTCGTCGACGAAGAGCACGACCAGAGCTACAAGCAGGAGGAGACGCCTCGCTATAACGCCCGCGACGTGGCCGTGATGCGGGCCAAGCTGGAGGGGGCGGTGGTCGTGATGGGGTCGGCTACGCCGTCGCTCGAGAGCTGGCAGAATTCAGTTGCGGGCAAGTACACGCGCATCGAGATGAAAGACCGGGTGATGAACCGCCCGCTACCCGAGGTGGAACTGATCGACATGCGGCGCGAGTTCCAGGAGACGGGGCAGGAGCAGCTTTTTTCCCGTAAGTTGGTGAGCGAGATCACTGACGCGCTAGGCCGCGGGGAGCAGGCCCTGATTCTGCTCAACCGGCGTGGCTACTCGTTTGCCGTGATCTGCCGGGCGTGCGGAGAAAAGCTGGAGTGCAGGAACTGCGCGATCTCGCTGACCCACCACAAGCCGCCGGCCGAGGATGCGGGAATTGCGCGTGAGGGCCAGCGGCTGGAGTGCCACTATTGCGGATTTCGCGCCGTGGTCCCGGCGCGTTGCCCAAAGTGCGACAGCGAACATTTGTACTATCTGGGCGCGGGATCGGAGCAGGGAGAGGAGCGGCTGGCGGAGATATTTCCCGGAGCGCGGATTGGCCGCATGGACCGAGACACGATGCGCGGCCGGCACGATCTGGAACGGCTCCTGGCGCGGTTGCATTCCGGCGAGATCAACCTGCTGGTGGGCACGCAGATGATCGCCAAAGGGCACGACATTCACGGCATCACGCTGGTGGGTGTGGTGGGCTGCGACCACTCGTTGTCGATGCCCGATTTTCGTGCGGCAGAGCGGGTGTTTCAACTGATGACCCAGGTCTCAGGCCGCGCCGGCCGCGGAGAGTTGCCGGGCCGTGTGGTGGTGCAGACCTATTACCCGGACCACTACGCGATTGTGGCCGCCAGCACCCACGACTACCTGAGCTTTGTCGAGCGGGAGTTGAAGTACCGCCGCTGGATGCATTACCCGCCTTTCGGCGTCCTCGCGAATGTGCTGGTGCAGGGGCCGGAACTGGCGGAGACCGCGGGGTGGGCGTCCGTCCTGGGCAAATATTTCGTCCAGAACACGGCAGCCGTGCGCGTGCTGGGCCCCTGTACGGCGCCCATCGCGCGCATCAAGGGGATCTACCGGTTTCATTTGATTCTGAAGGCCGCCTCGCGCAAGGCGCTGAATGCGGCGCTCAAAGGAATGCTGGCGCATGCCGAAGAAGCAGGGGTTCCGCGCCGCAATCTGATTGTCGATGTGGATGCGCTGCGTTTAATGTGACCACCTGCGGTGGGGCCAACCGCTCGCTATTCGCTCGCATGGGCTTCTGTGCGGGAGCACCCGTCCCCACTGTGGCTGTATCCGGTTTCGGGGTGGTTCGGATGGAACAGGGAGGGCCGCCGAAATTGTTTGCTGCCTATTCCGCACTGTGCTTCTTCAATGCACCAGCCCTGCCCGCTCCGGCCGGCGGCCACCCTCCTGCACCGCCTTCAGCGCCGCCTGCGTGGCCGCAATCTCCGCCCGGCAGGCCGTCAGTTGTGCTGAAAGGTGAGCAAACTGCGAGTCAAGGTGCAGCCGCAACTCCTCGATCGCCTCCTCGAGCCGGTCGTTGGCAGAAATCTGTTCCTTCTGGCTGGTTTGCACAGCCTTCAGATTCGGCAGAATCAGGTCGGAGAGCAACCGCGTCACAGCATCCATAGGCTCATTCATAAGCAGAGTCTAAACAGAATCCGCACAAAACGCCTGATTACGCCCGGGACCTGCGCCGGTAACGAGTACTGTCCAGAATCGATACATTCCTCCAGCCTTGTAACCCCTTCGTGAAGCAAACATGCCCCCGGCTTTGCTAAGGTTTTTGCATGCAGACCAAGGCATCTCTCGCGGTCGCCACCCTCTCCCTCGTCTTCAGCGCCCTTCCCATCGCCGCGCAAACAGTCAACCTGCCCACCAGCAAGCAGCTCATTGGTGAAACCCCAGGCCACCCCCAGCGCCTCAACAGCCTGCCCATGTCCATGGCCGTCTCTCCCGATGGCCGCTACGTGGTCACGGTCAACGCCGGCTATGGGACGTTCGAATCAAACTATGAGCAATCTCTCGCCGTGCTTGACATAAAAACCGGCGTCCTCGCCGACTTCCCCGATACCCGCACCCTGGAGCGCGTCGCCAAACAAACCCTCTACTCCGGCCTCGCCTTCAGCCGCGACGGCGCCCATCTCTACGCCAGCATGGGTTCCGTCACCAAACCCCTCGGCGGGCAAAAAGACTCCACCGGCAGCGGCATCATCGTCTACAGCTTCACCGCCGGCAAAATCGCGCCCGAGCGTTTCATTCCTTTACCTCTGCAACAACTCGCCCCCGGCCGCACCACCCGCCTCATCGGCGAAACCAACGGCGACAAGGGTGTGCCCTTTCCCGCCGCCATCGCCGTCGTCGGCCCAGCCGGACGCGAAATGCTTCTCGTCGCTGACAACCTCTCTGACGACGTTTTGTTGCTCAATCTCGACACCGGCATCATTGGGCACCGCTTTGACCTGTCTGAGAGCGACGCCGTCCCCTCCACCTATCCCATCGACATCGCCGTCGCCAAAGACGGCGCGCGCGCCTTCGTAGCCCTCTGGAACGCCTCCGAAATCGTCGAGCTAGACCTCGCCCACAACGCCATCGGCCGCAAGCTCCCGCTCCTCAAGCCGTCCAGCCCCATCGCCCCCGGCACCCACCCCTGCGCCCTCCAGCTCTCGCCCGATGGCCGCACGCTCTACGTCGCCCTCGCCAACCGCGACGCCATCGCCGCCGTCAACCTCTCAGCCGGCAACTTCGCCGTGAAAGGCTACTTCGACACCCGCCTGCCCGCTCAAAGCTACTTCGGCGCGGAGCCTGAGGCCCTTGCCATCAACGCCGACGGCTCCCGCCTCTACGCCGCCAACGCCATCACGGACGCCATCGCCGTTATCGACACCCGCAAGCTCACCGCCCGCGCCGCCAGGAGCGCCATGGTCGAGCCCATCGGCTTCATCCCCACCGAGTGGATGCCCATGTCCATGGCATTCCTTCCATCCCCCTCCGGCGGCACCCTCTACGTCGCCACCGCCAAAGGGAAGGGAACCGGTCCCAACAACGCGCCCCAGCCTGAAACCGAGTACATGCGCCAGCACGACCTGCACGTAGCCACCACCTACATCGGTACCCTGCTCTACGGCTCGCTGGCCTCGCTCCCCGCCGCCCAGATCGACCAGAACCTTCCCCAGTGGACCCAGCTGGTTCTCGAGTCCAACCGCATGAAGGCCGCCCAGGAAAAACTCCCCTTCGCCAACGGCTCGCCCAACCCCATCCACCACGTCATCTACATCATCAAAGAAAACCGCACCTACGATCAGGTCTTCGGCGACCTCCAGCTCAACGGCAAGCCCGTCGGCAACGGCGACTCCTCGCTCACCATGTACGGCCAGTCCATCACCCCCAACCTCCACAAGCTCGCCCTCCAGTTCGGCGTGCTCGACAACTTCTTTGACTCCGGCGAAGTCTCCGGCGACGGCCATGTCTGGTCCACCGCCGCCATCGGCACTGACTACCTCGAGAAAACCTGGCAGCAGTCCTATCGCGGTGAGCAGCGAACCTACGACTACGAAGGCGCCGTCGCCAACGGCTATCCGCTCCTGCAAAGAATTCCCGACGTCAACGAGCCCGCCAGCGGTTATCTCTGGGGCAACCTCGCCAGCCATAACAAGACCTACTACCACTTCGCCGAATTCATCTCCACCACCTTCTGCAACGAGCCCCGCGTCGCCGATCCCCAAATGGGCCCCCTGATGCAGGGCCGCAACTGCGCCCGCAAAGCCATCGCCCCCGGCGAGCCCATCCCCGCCGAGTGGGGCGGCGGCACAAACCTCTGGCCCTGGCCCATCCCCCTCATCGCCGCCAACGTCGCCACCAAGCCCGAACTCGTCGGCCACTTCGCTCCCGAGTCCCCCGACTTCAACCTCCACGTCCCCGACCAGGTCCGCGTTGAAATCTTCCTGCGCCATCTCCAGGGCTGGGTCGCCGATCTCCAGGCCGGCCATGACACCATGCCCGAGTTCATTCTTCTCCGCTTGCCCAACGACCACACCGCCGGCACCACTCCCGGCGGCCCCACTCCCAAATCCTCCGTCGCCGACAACGACCTCGCCGTCGGCCGCGCCGTCGAGGCCATCTCCCACTCCCCCTTCTGGCCCTCCACCGCCTTCTTCATCCTTGAAGACGATGCCCAGGCCGGCGCCGACCACGTCGATGCCCATCGCTCCCTCGCCGTAGTCGTCAGCAAATACGCCCCGCACGGGGTGGGCGGGACCTCTTTGGTTGACAGCCGCTTCTACTCCACCGTCAGCGTCGTCCGCACCATGGAGAGCTTGCTCGGCCTCCCGCCCATGAACTCGAACGACGCCTTCGCCTCCCTCATCTCCCCTCTTTTCACCGGCCCCGGCGACCAGCCCGCCTTCACTGCCGACTACACCAACCGCGACAACCAGCTCATCTACACCGCCAACGCCAAAGACGCCCCCGGCGCCACCGAGAGCCTGAAGATGGACTTCCGCCACGCCGACCGCGCCGACACCCAGAAACTCAACGTCATCCTCTGGAAAGACGCTAAAGGCGCAGCTCCCTTCCCGGTCCTCCTAAAACAGCGCCACAAGAAACCCGCCAAGGATGACGACGATTAGCCACCTGCGGTGGGGCCGGCGGCTCGCTAGCCGCTCGCACGGGCTTTTGTGGGTAAGCACCCAGACCCCGCGGTGGGGCTGACGCCGCCTGGCCGTACTGGGGCTGTATGCGTTTTTGGGGTAGGTCTGCAGGTAGTTGAAAAGAGATGGGTTAGGGGTGTTTTACAGGAATACTCAAATTGCATTTTGCGGCGGGATGTGGCTGTAGGTTGCTGTAAATATATGGGTTAGATGCGTTTTACAGGATTACAGGCGGGATTTTGAGGGGCTTATTGCGATTCCTGGGGTGAATTTGTGGGCGTATAGGCAGACGTTTTGGCGGTTTGATGGCGACGGGCCATGGCTGCGGCGAACTGGGGACGGCCCCCGGGGAAACGGGCATCCTTCAGGGCGCCGGGCAGGACCAGGAGCAGAAACCGGACCATCTCGGTGACGGGCATGTCGTACTCGGCGGCGATCCTGCGGGTTTGACGGTACAACTCGGGGCTGACTGCTACGGTGATGTTTCTAGATGTTGGCATGGTCTGAGGTTCCTGTGGAATCAGCTACCAGCTTTTAGCTGGATTGTTCCGGTTACGAATTCTGAGGTACAGATTGCCGCTCAGGGGCTCGTGTCTGCGCCGGATTTGGCGTGGATCTGTCTTTGAATACAAGTGTGCGCCAAAGGGGGGTAATTTTCGGCAAAGCGGGTTCGCGAGGCGGGGAGGCGAGCGGGTTTCGTCTATGTGCAGGTGGACGGGCGTGAAGAATTCGGGATGATGACCTGGAGGGCGACGGAAAAGTGGAGAATGTGGAGTTATAGTTGGACGTTATTTGATGAAAAGAACTCGAAAACAGGGCGATTTTAGTGCGAAATGGCGCGAAAGAGCGTGGTTTTGAGGCGGTTTTGATAGGACAGGGAACAGGGACCAGGGAACAGCGAGCAGGGAATAGGGGAAATGGGGAACAGGGAATCGGGGAAAGGGGACAGGGAACAGAGTGGGCGGCTAGCCATTTGGGGCGAGGCCGGCTGCTGACCCGGTCGCGGCACAGAGGGAGAGCTCCGAGATCGGGCGTCGTATGATTGCTCATCTGATTTGGCGCCAACGAGAGATCGCTGGAAGCCGGAGTGGGCCGAATGGCGTTCGGATATGAGTACTTGATGGTTTACCTGCCCGCATTCAACCGGGAATCTTTCCTGCTTTTCGTTCACAATCCAGCCGGATCAACCAAGCTCAGAGACTATTCAGGGGGAGTTGAGCGTGTGGTTGGCCAGCCGCCGCTTTCTGCCGTTAGCCGCGCAACGGTTGGAGGAGAGACCCGATTCACGGTCGATGCGCATACGGTGAGTGGAGACGATGGTTCTCGCTATTGGTCCGCGCGGACCCGGGAGTTCAATGCGCGCTATCTTGGCGTGGCACGAAGCGGTCCGGATCAATCGGGGATGGTATCGGCAGGGAGCCGGCCCCTGATTCCGGGCCGCAATGAGATCCGGGGGCGAGCCGTTCGCGGCAGCCAGCGGCAGTTGCAGGATTATGTGAATGAGCATGAGCCGACGCTCACGCGCGCTCTGGTCGCAGCGCTTCCTCCCCGGCTTCAGGAATTGGGCGCTTCCCTGCGATGGGTTTCGCCCCTCGCCAGGGACGATTACGCCGAGTATCGCGACGCGGACTTTCTTCGCGCCGTGGGCCTTGCGCAGTTCTCCTCTGAACTGGCAGGTTTCTGGCCGGCAGGGGGTCCGTCGTGGGACGCGCTGGCAGTTGTCACCACCCCGGAGGCGCGGACGATTCCGGGAATTGTCATGGTCGAAGCCAAGAGCCACATCCCTGAGATCTACGGAAGCGGCTGCCAGGCCGGGCCCCACTCTCGGGGGCTGATCGAGAAGTCCCTTGCCGCCGCGCGGAATTGGTATGGAGCGCGCCCGGATGCCGATTGGACAGGAGCGCTTTACCAGTCGGCCAACCGGCTTGCCTACCTGTATTTCATCCGCGAATGGTTAAAGCGCCCTGCGTGGTTGGTGAACCTCTATTTTGAGAATGATCCCTACCGTCCAACGTGCAGAGATGCCTGGGAGAAGGAGCTCGATAAGGTGAGGAACGCTCTTGGCCTGACCGGGGCAACAGCTGGCGTGATCGAGTTGTATCTCCCGGGTTTGATCGCGGGAGAGCCCACGCTGCCTCAGGTTGCGGCGGTTGAGAAACCCCGCAATCCGGCCCCAGCGTCCCCCGGGCCCCTGGCAACGGCAGGGAGCTTCGCTGCCTGGCGCGACCGGTGGACCGCTCTTGCAGAGTACGGTGGGCCGGCCGTCCCCGACCCGCGCAGCCGCATCGACCAGGTCGTGCGCCATTGGACGGAGCCGATTCCGGGAGAATGGAAGCGCGGCGCAGATAGGCAACTGCACGGTGCGCGCTACAGACGGGGAGATCTGCACACTGCGCGCAGCGGCGAGCACGCAATCGAATACGAGATACTCTGCGCGCAATTCGACCGGATCCGCTGCTTTGGATGCAGGCTTCTCGATGGGGTCAACGCATTTCCGCTCTCCCGCGATACGGCGGGAGGCGGTCGACGCGCCAACGTTGAGGCCGATATGCTGCTGCTTGCCGAACACGAGGGCGCTTATCGCTTGTTCCTCTGCGAGGTGAAGGACAAAAGCAACGATCCCTGGTTCGCTACCGTGGAGAGCCTGCGGCAATTGCGCCTCTTCCTGGCGAACCCTGAGTCGCAGAATGTCTTTGCCCATCGAGGTGTTGTGTCTGGCCTGCCCGCTGCGATTCCTGTCACGGCCCTGGTGCTTGCGCCGCCTGGGTTCTACTCCTCCAGGGGCAAGAAGGCGAACGCTCTCAAGCCAGCCCATGAACTGATAGCGCGGTGCTCGACGGACCTGGGCGCGGACATTCGCCTTGCGGTCTGGGACCCAAGCCGGCAAGAAATCAGGGATTTGCAAGGACGGGCTCGATGAAAAAGCCCTTGTGCCGCATAGAGAAAGGTACGCGAGCCCCTCGTGCCAGTTAGACTGGTCGCATGAGCAAGGCAGCCAAGCGCATCGGCGTCCATCTCGGCACCGCCGGCGGAGCCTCCAACGCCGTCGAACGCGCCCGCGAAATCGGCGCAAACACCTTCCAGTTCTTCTCCTCCAGCCCGCGCATGTGGCGCGCCCCCAAAGTCGACCCCGCGCAAGCCGCCCGCATGCGCGAGCTCCGCGCCGCCCTCGACGTCACCCCCCTCGTCATCCACACCAGCTACCTCGTCAACGTATGCAGCCAGACTGAAGACATCCGCCAGAAAAGCATCGCCGCTTTCCGCGGAGAGATCGAGCGCGCCCTCACCTGGGGCGCAGACTCCCTCGTCCTCCATCCCGGTTCCTGGAAAGGCCTCACCCGCGACGAAGGCCTCCGCCTCGCCGCCGACTCCATCACCCGCGCCATCGACGGCCTCCCGTGGCAAGGCACGCCCTTCCACATCCTCATCGAAAACACCGCCGGAGCCGAGTTCTCCCTCGGCGGCAGCTTCGACCAGGTCGCCGAGCTCGTCGCCCGCCTCAAGCCCTCCGCCCCCGTCGCCGTCTGCCTTGACACCTGCCATACCCACGTCGCCGGCTACGATCTGGTCACCGCCGAAGGCTACGCCGACACAATGTCCCAGGTGGGCGCAACGGTCACCTTCGATGCAGTCCGCGTTTGGCATTGCAACGACGCCAAAGCCGAGCGTGGCTCCAAACTCGACCGCCATGAGCACATCGGCCAGGGAACCATGGGCGTAGAGCCCTTCCGCCGCCTTCTCAACGATCCCAACTTCGCCCACGCCGCCTTCATCGCCGAAACCCCCGTAGATGACCCCGGCGACGAAGAACGCAACGTCCGCGTCCTGAAGAGCCTGGTTCAATCTTCGTAGACTTCGCGCCGGTGCCCGACCTTGATCACGAGCACAACCAGGCGGCTCTCTTCAAGGCGGCAGATCAACCGGTAATCGCCCACCCGGTAGCGCCACAACCCCGCCAGGTTCAGCCGCATTGGTTTCCCAAATTGCCGGGGGTCGCTTGATCCGGCGATACGTTGACGCATGTAGCCCAGAATCGACTGCTGGATCTCCGCAGATAATTTGCGCAACTCACGCCGGGCGCGGTCGTCAAACTCGACAGTCCATCGAGAGTCCGTCTTCTCCGGCTCAATCGCTGTCATGCCTTGCCTTGCTGGTCAGCTCCGCGCTCCAATTCCTCCAGGGTCCAACGCCTGGCAGGGTTTTCCAGCCGGTAAAGGGCAGTGTAGGTGTCTTCGATCTCGTCCAGGTGTGCCTCAAGAGCCTGCCGGACATAAAAACTCTTCGGACGCCCCGTCAGTTTGGCGAGCTTGTCAAGCCGCTCTTCAAGAATTTCAGGAACGCGCACCGCAAGCATTGTATTACCTCGTAATCGGTGTCATATAAAGTATACGCCCACTTCCGCCTTTTGCATTAAAAGTAGTAGACGAGCCCGATGCCGAAGAGCGCTACGTCTGCGTCCTGAAGAGCTTGGTGGAATAATCGATCATAAGCGCGAGGGGAAAGTTTGAAGACGCGAAACAGATCTTTGAGCGAGTGCCTGGAGGAAGTTGACACTCCGGCAGGGTGTGCGCGCCTCAAGGCATACCTTGAGAGTTTGCAGTTTCCTCATTTCGAGGCGCACCCAACCGTTACGCGAGCGCTTATCCGCATCGAGGCCGACGGGACCAGAGTCGCCGGCCGATTTGTCGAACGAGTTTTTGTACCACTTGATTGAGTGGTTCAGTTTTTGTTGAGTCCCCACTTGCAGCTACCCAACTTATCTTTCCAGAGCGTCTCAAGATGGCCAAGCTCACCCGGAACCGGCGTGGCTAGCGCTTCGAGAATCGTGACCATATATCCGGAAGTTTTGTGAGGTTTCATTCCCTCGTTTCCTCCGTGACCTGTTACAGCATATTCGTTAAACCTTCCCAAGAACCCATCCAACCCGTCGGCCTTGCCCACGTACATCTCGCCGTGGTCTTTGCAGGTAAGCAAATATATCCCTTTGCACTTCGATAGATGGGACTGCCAGGAAGGCCAAATGGCCTGGATTCCCGCGATATCTTCGCGGAACTCACGGTAACCGGGAAACGCCGGCTCATGGTCGGTCTTCCGGATTTCTAGGATGTTCTTATTGCCAGATTCCTTTGAGTCTGCCTTCTGTACCCAATTGCGGTATCCAGTGCCCCAATTGACTACAAGCTTCCCCTCAAATTGACTGAAGCTCTGATCCTTTTCAAAATCGTAATAAAAATCTGTCTTTCTGTTTACGCTTCTACCGGAAAATGGGCATTCATGGAGTTCGGCGGGTGGCTTTCCAGCACTGAGCTTTTTGTAGAATCCAACGAAGAGAGTGTCCTTGGAAGGAGTAACGACGAACGACGCCAAGTGATTCCGCTTGCCAAAACGGTTGCTGCCCTGGAGTTGTTGATATTTCTCGAACTCTCCTGGTTTGGCCATCCATAGTTCATATATGGACAGAGAAGAATTGCGAGAACGAAGAACGCTTTTGCGGGTGCGCTTATCCTGGTGGCGAACCAAGTACACGTCTTTGGGGTCGATCCCGGCTTTTTCTAGAAGCAGATTAAATGTCAACGTGGCCATGCGACGCATTCTACTCCCAAGGGTCTATGTCGAGTACGAAGAACTTCGAACCACGATGCCAGCCATCAACACCGCCCGAGCAGTAGACGCCGTTCCATTTACACTTGAAGGTGATGCCCGAAGAAATCGAACAGCGTTACGACCCTGCAACCATCGAACCCAAATGGCAGCAGCGTTGGTCAGCCGACCCGGCCCTCTATGCCGCCGAGCCCGTCTCCTGCGGCAAGCCCAAGTATTACGTCCTCGAAATGCTGCCCTATCCCAGCGGCCAGCTCCACATGGGCCACGTCCGCAACTACTCCATCGGCGACGCCCTCGCCCGCCACATGTGGATGCGCGGCTACAACGTCCTTCACCCCATGGGTTGGGACGCCTTCGGCCTGCCCGCCGAGAACGCCGCGCTCAAAAACAACACCCCTCCGCGCCAGTGGACGCTGGCCAACATCGCCGCCATGAAGCGCCAGATGGAGCGCCTCGGCCTCGGCTACGACTGGGCCACCGAAGTCACCACCTGCCTGCCCGAGTACTACCGCTGGAACCAGTGGTTCTTTCTCCGCATGTACGAGAAAGGCCTCGTCTACCGCAAAAAATCCAAAGTCAACTGGTGCCCCGAGTGCGCCACCGTCCTCGCCAACGAGCAGGTCGTCGACGGCTGCTGCTGGCGTCATGAAACCACCATCGTCGATCAGCGCGACCTCGAACAGTGGTTCTTCCGTATCACTGCCTACGCCCAGGAGCTGCTCGACGGCCTCGAAAAGCTCGACGGCTGGCCCGAGAAAGTCCGCACCATGCAGCGCAACTGGATCGGCCGCAGCGAAGGCACTGAGGTCGACTTCACCGTCGAATCCAGCGGCGAAAAAATACGCGTCTTCACCACCCGCGTTGACACCATCTTTGGCGCAACCAGCGTCCAGCTCGCCCCGCAGCACGCCCTCGTGGCGGCCTTCACAGCCGTCGATCCAGACCTGAACGCCAAAGTAGCGGAGCTGCTTGATCAGCAGAAAAAAGCCCGCGAAGCCGGCGACCTTGGCGCAATCGAAAAACACGGCGTCCCCACCGGCCGCTTCGCCCTCAATCCCTATAACGGCGAGCGCGTCCCCATCTGGGTCGCCAACTACATCCTCGCCGACTACGGCACCGGCGCCATCATGTCCGTTCCCGGCCACGACCAGCGCGACTTCGAGTTCGCTGTCAAATACGGACTCGAAATCCGCACAGTGATAACGCCGGCCCAAGACACTAAAAGTGCGGAGCACCCGTTCTTGTCCGAAGACGGTATCCTCGTCAACTCTGGCGAATACGACGGCCTGAGCTGTATCCAGGCCCAGGAACAACTCCAAAAGGCTGCTGCACGCAGTGCCTTCGGCGAAGCCACCGTCACCTTCCGCCTGAAAGACTGGGGTGTCAGCCGCCAGCGCTACTGGGGCACACCGATCCCGATGATCAACTGCGACAAGGATGGCCTTGTCCCCGTGCCTGACGCGCAGCTTCCCGTCATTCTGCCGCCGCAGATCGAGATCACGCAACAGGGCGGCTCGCCTCTCAGCCGCGTGCCCGAGTTTCTGCACACAACCTGTCCCAGGTGTGGCGGCCCGGCGCGCCGCGAGACAGACACCATGGACACCTTCGTCGATTCAAGCTGGTATTTCTACCGCTATACCGACGCCCACAACTCCGCCGCTCCCTTCGACTCCGCCAAAGTCCGCTACTGGTTTCCCATTGACCAGTACATCGGCGGCGTGGAGCACGCCATTCTGCATTTGATTTACTCGCGCTTCTGGACCAAGGTGATGCGCGACCTGGGGCTGATCGACAACGACGAGCCCGCACGCCGGCTCTTTACCCAGGGCATGGTCATCAAGGACGGCGCCAAGATGTCCAAGTCCAAGGGCAACGTGATCTCGCCCGACGACATGGTCGGCCGCTACGGCGCTGACGCCACGCGGATGTACGCTCTCTTCGCTGCCCCGCCGGACCGCGACCTCGACTGGCAAGAGGACGGCGTAGCCGGGGTGAGCCGCTTCCTGGCCCGCGTCTGGCGCCTGGTCACCAAGTACGCGCCGGTGGTTCGAGCCGCGCAGAGCCAGTCCAAGACGCAAGAGGGGCGGAGCCCCTTGCGGCGCAAGCTGCACCAGACCATCGCAAAGATCACCCTGGACTTTGAGGGCCGCTGGCACTTCAACACCTGTGTCGCCGCCATCATGGAGCTGGTCAACGACATCCAGGCCGCCGACGCGCAACTCGCTGCAGGCGAAGTCCCCGTGCCGGTCATCCGCGAACTGCTGCGCACGCTGGTGCTGCTGCTCGCTCCCTTCGCGCCTTATCTGGCCGCAGAGCTATGGGCAGAACTGGGCGAGCAAGGCGCAGTGCTTCGCGCCTCCTGGCCCGTCAGCGACCCGGAACTGGCCAAAGAAGACGAGATCGAGATTCCCGTGCAGATCAACGGCAAGCTCGTCTCCGTCGTCCGCGTGCCCGCGGGCGCTGACGCCAAAACCATTGAGGCTGCCGCGCTGGCCGATGAAAAAGTCCAGTCGCGCACAGCAGGCAAAACCATCGCCAAAATCATCGTGGTTCCTGGACGCGCCACCAACCTGGTGGTCAAGTAGCATGGCCGCTCCGCTGCGCGGAACCCAGTCGCTCGTTGGCCAGATGGGCTGGACCTGGGAGCGTCCTTCTCTAACTTTGCTTGAAATCGCCTGGCGATGGCTCTTCGGTATCCCGCTGCTCGCCGTCTGCTGGTTCCAGGCCCAGCGCATTCTCGCCATTCTCCCGCTGGATGCTGCGGGCCTCACCAACCTTGACCCGCAAAATCCCTGGGTCGCCGTCGTCCAGCTTACCGATGCCTGGGATCAATACCGCCCTCACGTTGCTGCCGTCGTTCATTGGCTGCTGCCGCTGGCCGCGGCGGCGTGGGTCATCCTCTCCGGCCTCGGCCGCAGCCTGGTGCTCAGCCGCATGGAGCCGCGCCTGCGCTTCCGCCCCTTCGGCCGGCGCGTTGCTGAGATGATCCTTCTCCAGGCCGCGTGGCTGCTGCTGCTGGCGGTTATCTTCGGCGGCTGGTTCCGCTCGCTCCAGTGGGTCGCCGCCACCCACATCACCGCCGCCGGCGAGCCCGACCTGGTGGGCTACTGCGCCTGGGTCATCTTTCTCTCGCTCGGCTTCTTTACATTCTGGGCCCTGGTAAGTTGGGCGCTCTCCGTCGCACCGTTCCTCATGCTGCTTGAGAAGCGCTCGGCACTTTCATCTCTTGGTCAGAGTCTCAGGCTGGGCAAGCCGTTCACCGGCAAGCTGGTTGAAATCAACCTGGTGATGGGCATCGTCAAGCTGGCGCTTGCCGTTCTGGCCATGGTCCTCTCCGCCGCCCCGCTGCCGTTCAGTGACCAGCTAGGCCCCGACGCCATGCACGGCATCTACTTCGCGGCTACGGTCTTTTATCTCTTGGCCAGCGACTACTTCCAGGTCGTTCGCCTCAAGAGCTTCATTGAGTTCTGGAAGATGTTCCGCGGCACGAGTGTGCAAGCCGGCAGGTGAGCGAACCGGTCTACTTGCCCGCTCCGGCCTCGACCTCATCCTTCATGTAGGCCGCGCTCAGTGTTCCCTTCGCTTGCGCAATCGGCAGCAGCGTCGGGTAGAACTGCACAAAGGTCGTGTCCACCGCCGCGTGACTCGCATGGCAGCTGTAGCACGAAGCCGCCTGCGGAATCAGCTTGCCGTTTGTGCCGTCGGCCTCAAACGAGAAGAAGGCCCACTTGCCCGGGAAGCGTGTCTCATCCTTGACGTGCACCTCAAGGTCCATCACTCCTCCGGCTTGAAAGTGGCCGTGTTGATTGATCGATCCTTTGCTCCGCGCCTCGCGCGCCTCCAGAACCATCACCGTTTTGTCGGGCCAGGTTCCGGTCGTCTTGAAGCTGCGGTATGCCTCCGGGTTAACAAACACGTTGTCGAACATGGAGTGGTCTTGCATGCCGGCCGGCTTTGCGGCATAACTCATGTCGATTCCGGTGGTGAGGTAGACCCACTCGCGATAATCGCTGGGCGGCTGCATGTCGCCGTTCTTCGCGTAGGCGGGCGCAGCAGCCGATGCGGCCTTTGCGGCCGTCATTGGCCGCAAAACGAGAGTGACTGCGACAGCAGCGGCAAGCAGGGCGAACGCACCTGCCGGTACAAGGGCTTTGGGGAACAAGGGGACCTCCGTATTCAAGTGGAACGCAAACGGCGCCTGCAAAGTTCCGCTGATCGCAGCAGGGAATTGGACGGGGGCACGGGCCCTCGCATTCTATCTTTGGGTAACGCGCTCAAGGATTCGGGAAAGCAGCCTAGTACTACAGTTGTATTTGCTGCTTTTCGGGAGAGAAGGGCAAAGACCCGGGCCTAAAGGCCCCGGAATTTCGCCCTCTTTCAGGGGGTTGAAACCCCCTGCTCCCTCCGGGTTTTCCGATCTACA
>Ga0302320_10004553_pt1 | contig 31466 bp, 31 predicted proteins | sample Bog_T0_3_FD_202130 | JGI IMG/M metagenome (GOLD analysis project Ga0302320, IMG submission 202130) | Peat permafrost microbial communities from Stordalen Mire near Abisko, Sweden - Bog_T0_3 | ecosystem: Environmental > Terrestrial > Soil > Wetlands > Peat | place: Sweden: Abisko, Stordalen Mire... | reverse complement strand
GGGGCGGTCCCAGCGGCGCGTGTCCAGGCCCAGCCGCAGGTCCAGGCGCAGGCGCCGGCTCACGACGCGTCCTTGAAGAGGTACTCCAGCATCTTTTTGGCGATGGGGGCGGCGGTCAATCCGCCCTCGCCGCCGTTCTCCACGATGATGGCGATGGCCACCTGGGGGCTCTCCACCGGGGCGAAGCACACGAACACGGCGTGGTCCTCGCCGTGCGGGTTCTGGGCCGTGCCGGTCTTGCCGGCCACCGACAAGCCGGCCACCCGCGCGCGCGATGCCGTGCCGCGGCGGCTGGACACGGCGCCTTCCATGCCGCGCTGCACCAGGGCCAGGTAATCCGGGTCCAGCCCCAGGTCCACCGGCGCGGGCGCCTTGACCTCTTGGACCACCTGGCCGTCGGGGTCGGTGACCCTTTTCAGGATGTGCGGCGTCACCAGGCGGCCGCCGTTGGCCACGGCCGACACGAAGCGGGCCAGCTGCAGCGGCGTGGCCAGCAGGTAGCCCTGGCCGATGCTCATCATCACCGTGTTGCCGGGGTACCAGGACAGGCCTTCCTTGGCCATCTTCCAGCCCGGGTCTGGGACCACGCCGGCCAGCTCGCCCGACAGGTCGATGCCGGTGCGCTCGCCGAAGCCGAACTTGCGGGTCCAGCGGGCCAAGGCCTCCACCTTCAGCTTGAGGCCCACCTGGTAGAAGAAGATGTCGCAGCTCTCCGTGATGGCCTGCTCCATGGCGATGGATCCGTGGCCCACCTCCTTCCAGCAGCGGTAGGGCCAGGTGCTGATCCAAAAGATGCCGAAGCAGTTCAGGCGGTCCGTGGGCGTGATCACGCCCTCATGCAGCGCCGCCAGGGCGGTGTTGAGCTTGAACACCGAGCCGGGCGGGTAGAGGCCCTGCACGACCCGGTTGTTCATGGGGTGGCGCTCATCCTCCAAAAGCCCGGCCCAGACCTTGGGGTCCACCCGGCCGGCGAAGGCGCTGTTGGGGTAGTCCGGCTTGCTGACCAGGGCCAGCACCTCTCCATTGCGCGGGTCCAGGGCCACGATGGCGCCGGCCTCCTGGCCCATGGCCTCCTCGGCGACGCTTTGCAGCCCCGCGTCGATGCTCAGCACCAGGTTGTCGCCGGCGCGCGCCGGGACCTCCTTGAGCACGCCCAGCTCGCGGCCGGAGGCGTTGATGCGCACCTGGCGCCCGCCGTCGGTGCCCTTCAGCTCGGCGTCATAGCGGCTCTCCATGCCGGCTTGGCCCAGCCAGTCGCCCAATCGATAACCCTGGTCCTTGAGGCGGTCCAGTTGGCGCTCGCTGATCTCGCCGACGTAGCCCAGCACGTGGGAGGCCAGCGGCTGGGGGTAGGAGCGCTTGCTGTCCTGCCAGATGGCCAGGCCGGGCAGGGCTTCACGGCGGTCCTCCAGCCGGGCCACCACGCCGCGGTCCACGTCCACCCCCAGGCGGGCCGGGGCGTAAGGCCGCGCCTTCTGCTTGGCCAGCTTCAGGCGGGCCTGCGCGGGGTCGACCTTCAGCAGGGCGCAGACCTGGTCGATGACCTGGTCGGCGGCCATGGCGTCGCGGGGCAGCTCGCTGGGCGTCAGGCCCACGCTGATGGCGGGCGCGTTGCCCACCAGCACCCGCATGTTCCGGTCCAGGATCAACCCGCGCGGGGCGCGCCGGGGGATCGTGCGCACGCTGTTGAGGCGGGCCTGCTCCTGGTAGCGGTCGCCCTGCAGGACCTGCATGGTGAAGACCCGCGCCAGCAGCACGCCATAGGCGACCGCCAGCGACCAGCCCACGAAGCGCACCCGCGCCGCGGTCTGCTGCGGCCGGGGGCGGGCCAGCCTGGCCCAGATCATGGCCACCGTCGGATCGTCTGCACGCCGCGCTGACGCGGGTCCTGGAAGGCTTTCTGCTTCACCAACAAGCCCAGCACCCAGAAGAAAGGCAGGGCCAGCAGGCCCTGCGCGGCCAGCCGCGGCAGCTCGAAGCCCAGCAGCATGCGCTGCAAGCCCCCTTGGGCCAGTCCCAACTGGTGCCCCAAGGCCGCCAGCAGGGCGTCATGCGCGGCCACCAGCAGCAGCACCGTCAGCAGCTGCAGGCGCGGCTGGTCGCGGTTCACGCCCGGCTGCAGGCTGTCGGCCAGGGCCCCGGCCAGGCCCAGCGGCAGCATGCGCAGCGGGCCGGCGTCATGCATCATCACGTCCATCCACAGGCCCGCCAGGGCGCCGCACGCCAGGCCCCAGCCGTTGCCGCGGGTCAAGCCCGCGTAAGCCGCCAGGAGCAGCGGCAGGTCCAGCGGCCACCACGGCAGCGGCACGCTGACCTGCAGCACGGCGAAGGCGCTGGCCAGGCCCAGCAGCAGCAGGGCGATCATGGCCGGGGATCCCCCACCCAGACGTAAAGGCCTTCCAGCCGGCTCAAGTTGGCCGCCGGCTCCACTTCGGCCTGCAGGCGCAAGCCCCCGTCCAGGCGCGCCAGGCGGATGACCCGGCCCACCGGCACGCCGCTGGGGAAGCTGCGCCCGCCCGCGCCGGTCTCCACCAGGTCGCCCACCCGCACGTCGTCCTGGCCGCCCAGATGCTCCAACAGGCAGCCCCGCCGGCCGTCGCCCTGCACCGAGCACTGCAAGCCGGTGCGGGCCAGGCGGGCGCTGAAACGGCAGCTGGGGTCGCTGAGCAGCAGCAGGCTGGCGCTGGATTCGTCGGCGTGGGCCAGCTTGCCCACCACGCCGTCGGCGTTGAGCACGCCGGATTCGTCCCGCACGCCGTCGGCGCTGCCCACATCCAGCACGCACAGGCGGAACCAGGTGGCGGGGTCGCGGAAGAGCAGGGCGCAGGGCTTCAGCTTGGCCAGGCGCTGGTGGTCGAAGGCCAGGCGCCCGCCGCGCAGCTGCTCGCGCTCCATGCGCTCCTTCAGCGCGTCATACTCCAGGCGCAGCACGGCCAGCTCCTGGCGCAGGCGGGCCTCCTCGTCCGGCGCGGGGGCGGCGGCCTCGCGGCCCAAGCGGGCCAGCGGGGCGGCCAAAGCCGCGACGGCGGGGCGGGCCCGGTCGCGCAGGCGCTGCAGGGTTCGCAGGCCCTTGAAGGCGGCCAGTCCCAGCAGGACCGCCGCCAGCAGGGGCCAGAAGCGGCGTAGGGGGTTCATGGCAGGAGGGTGGGTCGAAGGGGGGTCAGAAGAATTCCTTCTCCGGTCGCACCAGCTTCAGCAGGTCCTCGGTGCTCTCGTCAAGCACCCGGCCGGCGCCCATCACCACGCAGGTCAGCGGGTCGGCGGCCAGGTTCACCGGCACGCCGGTCTCCTCGCGCAGGCGCTGGTCCAGGTTCTTCAGCAGGGCGGTGCCGCCGGCCAGCAGGATGCCGCGCTCGACGATGTCGGCGCTCAGCTCGGGCGGGGTGCGCTCCAGCGTCATCTTGACGGCGTCGATGACGTGCTGCAGGGGCTCTTCCAGCGCCCCGCGGATCTCCTCGCTGCCGATCTCAAGCGTCCGCGGCAGCCCCGTGACCAGGTCGCGGCCCTTGATCTCCATGCGCAGCTCCTGCTCCAGCGGGTAGGCCGAGCCGATGCGGATCTTGATGTCCTCGGCGGTGCGCTCGCCGATCAGGACGTTGTAGGCCCGCCGGATGTAGCTGCCCACGGCGTCGTCCAGCTTCTGGCCGGCCACGCGCACGCTGCGGCCGTAGACGATGCCGCCCAGGCTGATGACCGCCACCTCGGTGGTGCCGCCGCCCATGTCCACGATCATGTTGCCGGCGGGCTCCTCAATGGGCAGCCCGGCGCCGATGGCCGCCGCCATGGGCTCCTCGATGAGATAAACGTCGCGGGCGCCGGCCTGAAGGGCGCTGTCACGCACGGCCCGGCTCTCCACCTCGGTGACGCTGCTGGGGATGCTGATGACGATGCGCGGCTTGGCCAGCCCCTTGCGCTGGTGCACTTTCTTGATGAAATAGCGCAGCATGCGCTCGGTGACGTCGAAGTCGGCGATCACGCCCTCGCGCATGGGGCGGATGGCCACGATGTTGCCGGGCGTGCGCCCCAGCATGGCCTTGGCCTCGGAGCCCACCGACAGGACGTGGTCGGTGCCCTTTTGCACGGCCACGATGGAGGGCTCACGCAGGACGATGCCCTCGCCTCGGACGTAGACCAGCGTGTTGGCGGTGCCCAGGTCGATGGCCATGTCATGGCTCAACATGCCGAACAGATAGTCGAAGATCATTCAAACTCCAGGGGAACGCGGTCGGCGACGGTTTACTTACTTCTTCTTCTTCTTTTTGGCGGCGGGTTTAGCGGCCTTCTTCTTGGCAGCCGCGGCTTTTTTCTTGGGCGCGGCCTTGGCGCGGCGGCTGGCCTTGGCCGCTGCGGGGGCAGGAGCGGGGTTCTCCGCCAACGGCTGAGCCGCAGGGGCGGATGACCACTCAGTGACCATCATCAGGACCACCAATCCGATGCACACGAGCAGGACTATGACTCCGAGGATCACGCCCACGTTTTTCTCCTTGAAATGGAACGGTTTTCCCAATAGCCGGCCCACCAGGGCACGGACCGAGACCTAGCACGATAGCATGGCCGTTTCGCCTGCGGCAACCGGTTTTTCCCCCGCAATGCTTGAAGGCGAAGGCCTCGCCTGATAAACTGCCATCCCTCTAAAAGCCTTGTGCTTTCTGTTTTTTCCTTCGCAGGTGACGGCATGGTGATGCGCACGATGCGCCAGAACATCGGCATCTTGAAGTGGATGTTCCTGGTGCTGCTCTTGGTCTTCGGCGTGGGCCTGGTGATGCCTGGCACCATGGGCCGCAAGGACCTGACCAGCGCCGCCGCCGTGGTCGACGGCGAGCCGGTGGCCAGCCAGCGCTACAGCCGCCAGCTGACCGCGCGCCTGGAGCAGGAGCGCCAGCAAGCCGGCGGCGAGCTCAGCGAAGCCGACAGCAACAAGGTCCGCCGCGACACCCTCAACGACCTGATCGACGAGGAATTGGCCCTGGCGCACGCCCAGGAGCTGGGTCAGACCATGAGCGAGGCCGAGTTCCGCGAGGCCGTCATGGCCGACAGCAGCCTCAAGGACGAGCAGGGCCGCTTCGACGCCAACCGCTACCAGCGCATCCTGCAGATGCAGGCCGAGCAGCAAGGCATCAGCTGGCAGGAGGTCGAGGAGTCCTTCCAACGCGGCATGCTGCTGAGCAAGGTGCGCAGCTTCTGGGCCGCCCAAGCCGTGCTCAGCCCGGCCGAGCAGGCGGCGGCGGCGGCCCGCACCAACCGCAGCGTGAAGGTCCAAGCCGTGGTGTGGGACATCGAGCGCCTGCGCGGCGGCCTGACCGTCAGCGACGAGGACCTGCACACCTACTACAGCAACCACAAGCAGGATTGGGCCAAGCCCGAGCAGCTCAAGCTGCGCCAGATCCTGGTGCAAGCCCAGCTGGCCGAGACCACCGCCACGGCCAAGGCCCGCGCCGAAGGCCTCCTGGCCAAGCTGAAGGCCGGCGCCGACTTCAAGGCCATCGCCAGCAAGGAGAACGCCGACGAGGCCGCCCGCAAGAACGGCGGCGACCTGGGCTGGGTGGGCCAGGAGGACCTGCGCGACGGGGCCCTGGCGGACGCCGCCTTCAAGCTGAAGCCGGGCCAGGTCAGCGCCGTGGTGCAGACGTCCCAGGGCTTCCACATCCTCAAGGCCGAGGACCGCAAGGCCGGCTTCGAGCCGACCTTCGCCAACAGCCGCGACAAGGCCCTGAAGGAGCTGGGTGGCCAGCGCGCCGGCAAGCAGGCCCGCGCCCTGGCGTCCCAGGCCCTGGCGGCGGTGCAGAAGGGCGCATCGCCCGCCGAGGCCGCCAAGCAGTTCAAAGGCAGCCTCACGGCCAGCGGCTGGTTCGGGCGCGACGACGCCCAGGCCCTGCCCGCGCTGGGTGACACCCCGGCCTTCGCCAAGGCCGCGCTGGAGCTGGACAAGGGCGGGTGGCTGGACAGCCCCGCCGCCACGGCCAAGGCGGTGGTCATCGCCCAGCTGAGCGACGAGCGCCCCGGCGCCGCGCCGGCCAAGCCCGAGGCCGCCGACGCCCGCCTGCGCGCCGCGCTGGACAGCGCCCGCAGCCACAAGGCCCAGGAGCTGTACAAGGCCTGGCTGGACGGCCTGCGCAAGACCTCCGTCATCAAGGACCAAAGCGGCGTGCTCGCCGGGAAGTGATCGTGCAGCTTTGAAGAAGGCCCTCAAGGCCCGGCGTCGCCATCGAGCCGGGTCTTGTCATTAAAAGGACTCCGTCATGCCGCTTAAAGTTCCGACCCACAAGCATGCTTTCGACCGCCTGGTGGCCGTCATGGCCTCGCTGCGCGCCAAAGAAGGCGGCTGCCCTTGGGACAAGGTGCAGACCCACCAGAGCCTGCGGCCTTACCTGATCGAGGAGGCCTACGAGGTGCTGGAGGCCATCAACGCCAACGAGCCCCAGAAGCTGAAGGGCGAGCTGGGGGACCTGCTGCTGCAGGTGGTCTTCCACGCCCAGATCGCCGCCGACAAGGGCCAGTTCACGTCCCACGACGTGGCCAACGCCATCGCCGACAAGATGATCAGCCGCCACCCCCACGTCTTCGGCAGCGGCGCCAAGGTCAAGAGCGCCGAGGACCAGGTGCAGAAGTGGGAGGCCATCAAATCCAAGGAGGCGGAGCACAAGCTCCGCAAGAGCATCGTCGATGGCGTCCCCATCGCCATGCCGGCCCTCTACCGCGCCCGCCGGGTGCTGAGCAAGGCCTCGCGGGCCAGCTTCACCTGGCGCAAGAAGGAGCAAGCCTGGGCCAAGTTCGAGGAGGAGCTGAAGGAGTTCCGCCAGGCCGTGAAGGCCAGCAAGAAGCCGCACAAGTACGAGGAGCTGGGCGACCTGCTGGTGGCCCTGACCAACGTGGCCCGCTTCGAGAAGCTGGACCCCGAAGCCGCCCTGCACGCTGGCGTCCGAAAATTATCCCGCCGCATCCAGGGCGTGGAGGAGCGCGCCGCCGCCAAGGGCCAGAAGATCACCCAGTTGAAGGAATCCGAGATCCTGGCCCTGTGGGGCGACGTCAAGAGGGCCGAGAAAGCTGCGCCCAAGAAGAAGGCGGTCAAGAGGCGTTAAGCCGGCAAAAGCGCCCGCACAAAAGGAAAGGGCCCCAGCGATGGGGCCCTTCTTCATTTTCCGCAGGCTTCATCTCATCCATGCTTGGCCCGGCGCAGCGCCGCCTCCACCTGGGCCAGGGCCCGCAGCCGCCCAGCGCGATCGCCCTCAGGGTGGTCCCTCACCCGCATCAGGGCCCAGCGGGCGGCGGCCCAATCCTGGCGGGCCATGGCATCGACGGCCGCCTGGTCGTAAACGTTGTAGTAACCCAGCAAGGCCGCGGTCACCGGGGAGAGCGGCGCCCCCAACGCCGGATTGCCATAGACCGTGTAGGTGGCGTTGCCCCAGGCCTTGCCCCAGCCGCCCATCTCGGCCTGCAACAGCAGGCGCCGCGGCCCGGGTTGCATGCATTGGATCCCGTAGGTGTAGGGGCTGATCACCAGCCACTTGACCCCCTCCAGCCCCAAGGGCGCGGTGAAACGGTCGTGCAGCAGGTCGCCGCGCATGAAGGCCCCGCGTTCCCCGATGTAGGCCGAAGCCTGCTCCAGGTCCGACGCCACCAGGCCCTTCTGCCGCAGGGCCCAGTTGAAGCTGGGCTGGCCCAGGACCCGGTCGCCCGGCTTCGCCAGGCTTGGCAAGGCCGCCAGCAGGGCCTGGGTGTCCGCCACCGGGGCCGAGGCCAGGCGCATCAGGCCCAGGTCGGGCTCCCGGCCCACGGCCCAGACGCCGGCCGCCAAGCCCAGCGCCGCCAGCAGCTTGAAGGTGGGCCGGCCCCGCCAGCCCCAGGTGGCCAGGCCCTGGGCGGCCACGCCCAGGCCTAAGCCCATGGCCGGCAGCACCAGGATCAAAGGGTAGGGGAAGCCTTCCAGGTTCTGCCGCTGGCGGAAGATCTCGCCCGACGAGGCCAGGGCCCACAAGCCAGCCGCCCAGGCGGCCGAACCGGCGCCCTTCGCCCGGTCCTGCCAGGCCCAGCCCAGCAGGCCCAACAGCGCCATGGCGAGGCCGGGATCGGCCCGGGCCGCCTGATAAAAACCGATGAAAGCACGGTAGCGCCTCAACGGCTCGGGCAGCTGATCCTGCGTCAGCGTCAGCAGGTCATGCAGGTCGCCCCAAAAACCCGCCGGGTCGGCGTGCCATGACCACAGCGCCACCGCGGCCAGCGGCAACAAAAGGCCCGGCAGCGCCCAGACCAGGTCCCGCGGGCGCCGCGCCATCAAGGCGGCGGCCAGCGGCAGCAGCAACAGCCACAGCAGCCAATAGGCGGCGGCGACGGACAGCCCGCAAGCCAGGCCCAGCAGGGCCAGCCCCTGGGCGTCGGGCGCCCGTTGGTAGCGCCACCACGCCGCCAGGGCCGTCAGCGACAGCAACGCCCCCAGATGGTGATAGAAGCCCATCTGGCCCAGGTCCCGGGCCAAGGGCGAGAGGGCCAGCCCCGACCCGGCGGCCAGGGCCGCCCACGGCCCGACCCAGGCCCACAACAGCCAAGCGAGCAGGGCGCAGGCCGCCGCGCTGAGCAGGGCCGACCAGCGGCGCAGGGCCGGCAGGGCGCCGCCGCCCAGGGCGCGCAGGGCTGGCACGGCGGCCAAGGGGGCCATGGGCGACGCCGACAAGGGGAAGAAGGCCGATTGCTTGATCGCGCCCGCCACCGGCGCCTGCCCCTGGGCGTAGCAAAGCGCCAGCTCGGCGGTGTCGGCTTCGTCCGGATACCAGGGGACGGCGTCGAGGCCGTGCAGGCGCCAGCCCAGGGCCAGCAGGCCGATGAGGAGGGCGGCCCCCCAGCGCATCAATACTTCATCCGCACCGTGTAGGTCCAATCCTTCACTTCCCCCGCCTTCAGGCTCAGCTCGGCGCTGAAGGTGCCGGCGTCCACCCGCTTCCACTCGGCATCGCTGGCGCCAAGGTCCCATTGGCCCCAGGCGTGCTCGCGCACGGTCACGGTGACCGGCTCCTCGCGGCGGTTGCGGATCTCCACCTTCACCTGGCGGCTGGCCTGGTCGCCGCCGCGGCGGGGCTCGTCGGCCAGCACGGTGCGCTCGCCCACCACGTCAAAGGCGTTGCCCAGCGTCAGCTTCAGCGTCTCGTCCTTGGCGCAGTGGCCGGCCTCATCCTCGCCCACCAGCTCGCGGCCGGCCCCATCGGCCTTGAAGATGCGCCACTTGCCGGCGGGCAGCGGCAGGCCCAGCCCGGCGGCCTTGTCGTTCTTCAGCTCCACCGTCACCAGCACCGCGGCGCCCCGCTGCTCGCCGTCATAGAGGTATTTCTTCACCGCCGGCACCTTGGCCGCGCTCATCAGCTGGACCTGCTTCTGCTGGGCCTGCCTCAGCGTGACGGGGTAGCCCAGCGTGTAGAGGTGGTAGTCGGCGAAGCTGCGCTCGGCGAAGGCGGGGGCCGCGTCGCCGGCGGGGGCGGGCAGGGCCAGGGCGGCGGCCTTCAGCATCATGTCGCGGGGCGGCGCGGCGCGGTGGATCTCGCCGGCCATCAGCTTCAGCTGGGCGTCCTCGAACGCCCCGCCGCTCTGGTTGTCGATGCTGACCCAGCCGTTGAGGTCCAGCGACTTCTCGTCCTTGTCCAGCACGGCCACGTACTCGGCATGCCAGCTCAGGCCGGCGGTCATGTAGCTCAGGCCCAGGTCCTGCTCGCCGGCGCCCTGGGCTTCCAGGTCCCACACCAGGGTGGGCTTGGTCAGCAGGCCGCCCGGCAGCTCGGGGAACTCGATGCTGCCCAGCTCGGAGCGGCTCAGCATCAGCACGCGGCCGCCGGGGAGCTTCAACAGGAGCTGCCCGTCCTCGTACGACAAAAGGCGGCCGGCGTAGGCCTGGCCGCCCTTGCCCAATGCCTTCAGCGGCTGATCCACGTACTTTTCCAGCACCCGGTCGGGCGAGACCAGGTCGTAGTCGAAATCCTGCTGCAGCAGGCGCAGGCCCTGGCCGTCCAGATGCACGCTGGTGGGGTCCAGGCGCGCCGGCAGGCCGCTGATGCTCAGGCCCTGGCGGCCGGCCTTCAGCGTCACGGTGCGGGTCTCGCGCACCACCGCCAGGTCGCTGTTGTACACGGTCAGGGCTGGGCCCGCGCCAAGCGCCGCGGGCAGCAGGGTCAGGATCAGGGCGTAGCGGCGCATCGGGTCATCTCCTCCATTTGAAGACGGCCCAGGCCGCCACCATCAACAGAAGTATCTTGATCAGCAGGTCGCGGTTGCGGGCGATCTGGCGCTGGGTCTCGGGGTCGGCCAGCCCCTGCAGGGGGCCCGGCGCGTCGGGCCCCGCGTGCGACACGGCCCGGCGCATGCGTATGCGCGACTGGCAGGCGTCACAGCCCTTGAAATGGAGGTGCAGGGCGCGGGTGTCCTCGCGGCCCAGGCTGCCGGCATCGTAGGCCGGCAGCAGCTTCACGGCTTCAGCGTGGTCCATCAGGGCCTCATGGCAGGCGGCGCAGTCGCGCGGCAAAGGCCCCATCCATGCCGTCCTGGCCGGGCCAGCAGCGCAGGAACCCGTCACGGGTGCAGACCTCGTGGGGCACCAGGCCGGCCGCGCGTTCGAACACGAAGCCGGGCGCGCGCTCCAGGAAGCGGGCCACCACGCCCTCGCCTTCATCCTCGTCAAAGCTGGACACGGTGTAGACCAGCACGCCGCCGGGCTTGAGGTACTGGGCCGATGCCAGCAGCAGCCGCGTCTGGCGGTCCACCATGCTGGGCAGGCTCTCGGGCCGCACCTGCCAGCGGGCCTCGGCCCGGCGCCTGAGCACGCCCAAGGCGCTGCAGGGCGCATCCACCAGCACGGCATCCAGGCTCCCGAAAAGGTCCTCGCGCGGGAACAGGGCGTCGCGGGTCTCGGCATGGATGTTGTTCAAGCCCTGGCGCCGCAGGGTGGCGTGGATCTTCTCCAGGCTGCCGGCCTTGCGGTCGAAGGCCCACAGCTTGCCCTGCCGCCCCAGCAGTTCGGCGATCAGGGCCAGCTTGCCGCCGGGCGCGGCGCAGACGTCGGCCACCTGCCAGCCCGCCTGCAGGCCCATCAGCAGGCCCACCAGCTGGGCGCTCTCATCCTGAACGTGGAAGTCGCCGTCCAGGAAGCCGGGCAGGCGGCGGGTGTCGCCAGCCTCGCGCACCTTCAAGCCCCAGGGCGAATGCCTGCAGGGCTCCACATGGAATCCGGCCCCGTGCAGGCGCGAGGCCACCTCGTCGCGGCGGGCGCGGTGCGGGTTCACGCGCAGGGTCAGCGGCGCGGGCTGGTTGCTGGCGTTCAGCGCTTGGGCCGCGCGCTCCCAGCCGAAGCTGTCGGTCAGGCGCTCGGCCATCCACACCGGATGCGAGCTCTCAATGGCCAGCCGCAGCACCGGGTGGGCGGGCAGCGGCGGCAGCTTGTCCTCGGCCTTCTGGCGGCACACCTCGCGCAGGCAGCCGTTGACGAATTTCACCACGCCGTCGTGGCCGTGGCGCCGGGCGATGTCGCAGGCGCTGTCCACCGCAGCCGCGGCCGGGATGCGGTCCAGGCACAGGATCTGGTACAGGCTGAGGCGCAGCAAGGCCCGCACCCAAGGCGACAGCGCGTCCAAAGGCCGATGCGAGACGTGGGACAGATGCCAATCGACCAGGGCGCGCCGGCGCAGGGTCCCGTGCACCAGCTCCTGCAGCAAGGCCGCGTCCTCGGGCGTGAAGGCCCAGTGGCGCAGCGACTCGTCCAGCAGCTCGCGGGCGCGGGCCTCCGGGCTGTCGAGGCGCACCAGCACGGCGCAGGCTTCGTCGCGGGGGTCGGGTTTGGCGGGCGGCGCGGGGGCGGGGCTGGGCGCGGCATCAGGCATGGCGGGGGCCGGCGCGGAGGCCGGGGGCAGGGGCGCGCCAGGGCGCGCGAAGGGTCCGGGATCGCCGCCGTCAGCGGGGCCTTGGGGCAAAACGTCCATGATCTGCTTCCTCGTTCAAGGTGCTGCGCTATAGAAGAACGCCCCACCGGAATAAGGTCCGGCGGGGCGTCAAAGGCTTGATCTCAGTGGCGCGAGCCGCCCGGCCTCCCGCCGGCGGTCAGCCAGCGTTCCACCAAGCCGGCGATGCGCTCCTGGTCCTCCTCGCCGATGCCGATGAAGCGCAGGCCCACTTGGGGGTCGTCCGGCCCCAGGCACCAAGCCACCGTGGCGTAGGCCTGGACCTCAGAACCGCCGTCACTGGGCGCGAAGCTGACCTTCAGCACCGCATCCCGCTCCACCGACCGGGCCATTTTCACGGCCAAGCCGCTCTTGCTCACGTTGGTGACGCGCACGTCGCCCACCATGTCCACCTCGCCCAGCACCCGCGCGTGGATCTCCCAATCCACGGGCATGCGAGGCGCGCGCCGCTTCTCAGCGGCCAAGCTCATCGACCCAGCTTTCATTCACCCCTCCCCTGATGACCTTCCATGAAACGGCGGATCGATGAATCATCCGCCTCGTTCAACAGGATCAAGAAGCGTATGCCGGCCAAGTTCTGGCCCTCCTCGACCCTGCTCCACATCACCTCGGCCAAGGCGCGCGTGGGGCGCCCCATGCCCGGAAGGCTGAGCTCCACCTTCAGATAGTCGCCCTTGCCGAGCTTGGTCTCGGTGGTGATGGCCAGGCCGCTCAAGCTGATGTTCTTGGCTTGGCCGTCGACGCGCAGCCCGCTGGCAGGGCTGGACGCCTGCTCCACGGCCTGCCGGTTGATGACCTTGTACTTCACCGTGGTGTCCAGGCGCAGGCGCTCATGGCGCCGGTGGTCGGCACCGGTGGCCACGCCTCCCGTCAGCATCTGCTCTTTCTCGGCCATTTCCCCTCCCAAGGACCCTAGACCAGCTGGGGCTTGCTCAAACGCTTGCCCGCGGCCAGCCCATGGCCCCGGGCGTAGGCCGCCGCCGCCATGGCTTTGCCATTGGGCGGCTGCACCTGTTCCAACCATACCGCGCCATCCGCACAGGCCAGCTTGAAGCCCCGCTCTTCCACCGCCAGCAGCAGCCCCGCCTCGCCGCTGGAGGCGCCAGCGTCGCTGAGCGCGTGCAGCTTCAGCAGCTCGCCGCCATCCACCTGGATCCAGGCGCCGGGCCGCGCCCGGAAGGCCCGGAAGCGGTTCAGCAGCTCGCGCCGGCTCCAGGCCGGGTCCAAGGCGCCGTCCTGCTTCTTCAGCAGCGGGGCCAGGGTGGCCTGCGCCTCATCCTGCGGCGTGCCCGCCAGGCTGCCGTCGGCCAGCCCGGCCACGGCCTTCAGCAGCAGCCCCGCGCCGCTTTGCGCCAGCTCGGCGTGCAAGCGCGGGCCGTCGTCCTGGCCGTCCACGGCCCGGCGCATGCTCAACAGCACCGGCCCCGCATCCAGCTTGTAGACCATGCGCTGGACGCACACGCCGGTCTCGGCGTCCCCGGCGGCCAGGGCCCACTCGATGGGGGCCGCACCGCGCCAGCGCGGCAGCAGCGAGGCGTGCACGTTGACGCAGCCCAAGCGGGGCGCATCCAGCACGGCCTGCGGCAGGATCTGCCCGTAGGCCACCACGCAAGCCAGGTCCAGCTGGGCGTCGGCAAAGGCCTGCGCCGCGGCCGGGTCGCGCATCTTGGGCGGCTGCAGCACCATCAGCCCCAGGGCCTGGGCGGCCAGCTTCACCGGCGGCGCCTGCAGCTGATGGCCGCGGCCCTTGGGCCGGTCCGGCTGGCAGATCACCAGCGCCACCTGATGCCCGGCGGCCACCAGGGCCTGCAGGGCCGGGACCGCGAAATCGCCGGTGCCAAGGAAGCCCAGGCGAAGGCGGGGGCTCACGCCTTGGCCGCGTCCCGGCGCATCTGCTTCAGCTTGCCGCTGAGCAGGGCCTGCTGGGCCAGCGGCAGATGGTCGATCCATAGCCGCCCGTTGAGATGGTCCACCTCGTGCTGCAGGGCCTTGCCCAGCAGGCCGCTGGCCTCGATCTCAAACGGCTGCCCGTCCAGGCCCACGGCCCTGACTTTGGCGCTCTCGCCCCGCCGGGTCTTGGCGCGCAGCCCGGCGAAGCTGAGACAACCCTCCTCCTCTTCCACCTCGCCGTCGACCGCGATGATCTGCGGATTCAACAGCACCAAGCGGGCCTCGGGGTCGCGGCCGCCCGTCGTGTCGATCACCGCCAAGCGGATCGCCAAGCCCACCTGGTTGGCGGCCAGGCCCACGCCCTCGGCGGCGTACATGGTGTCGAACAGGTCGGCCACCAACGCCTTCAAGGATGGGTCGGAGGGGTCGACATCCTGGGATCGTTGGCGCAGGACTGGATCAGGGAATTGGCGCACGGTTAGGATCGGCATCGTCTTAGCATTCTACTCGACCCAAAAACTGTTACAGAACCGAAAACGATTGCAGGGACAGGGAAACCCTGCCTTCACAAGAAACTTAACGGGTCCACGTCCACGGCCAACTGGACTCGCTTATCCTTCCAAGCCCAGGCCAGGGGCTCCAGCAACTGGTGCAGGGCCTTGGATGACGGGGATTTAAGCAAAAGGCGGTAGCGCCAGAATTCTTTGACCATGACCAAGGGCGCCGGGGCCGGCCCGAGCACCTCCACGGGCAATTTCCCTTGCCGGGCCTGCAATTCCAGCTGCGCCCCCGCCGCCTCAGCCGCCGCTTGGACCGCCTCCTTGCTCTTGCCCTTGAACAGCAAGGCCGCCAGGCGGCCGAAAGGCGGATAGCCGAAGGCCTTGCGCTCGGCCAGGCTGTCGTCAAAAAAGGCCTCAAAATCCTGGGCGGCGGCGGCCTGCAGGCAGGCATGCGACGGCTGGCGGGTCTGGATCAGCACCAAACCGGGCTTGTCCGCGCGCCCCGCCCGGCCCGCCACCTGCACCAGCAGCTGGAAGGTCCGCTCGGCCGCGCGGAAGTCGGGGAAGCTGAGCGAGGCGTCGGCGTTGACCACGCCCACCAGGGTCAGCCCCGCGAAATCCAGGCCCTTGGCCAGCATCTGCGTGCCCAGCAGCACGTCGATGCCGCCGGCGCGCATGCGCTGGCCCAGGTCAGCATGGAAGCCCACGCCCGAGGCGCTGTCGCGGTCCACCCGCTGGAGGCGCGCGCCGGGCAGCAGGCGCTCGACCTCCTGCTCCAGGCGTTGGGTGCCCGTGCCCAAGGCGCGCAGCAGCGGCTTGCCGCATTTTGGGTTGGGGCATTTCACCGGCGGCCGCTGCGACTTGCCGCAAAGGTGGCAGCGCAGCCAGCCCGGCCCGCCGGCCTCGCGGTGGAAGGTCATGGGCACCGAACAATGGCCGCAGTCCACGGCGTCGCCGCACGCGGCGCAGGCCCACACGGGGGCGAAGCCGCGCCGGTTCAGGAACAGCAGGCTCTGCTCGCCGCGGCCCAGACAGGCCCGCAGCTCCTGGGCCAAGTCGGGGCTGATGACGTCCGACTCGGCCACGCCGTCGCCGGCCTTGGCAGCGCCGCGGTCCCAGGCGTTCAGGTCCACGAAGCGCACCGTCGGCAGGCCGTGGCCGCCCACGCGGCCCGGCAGGCGCAGCAGCGTCAGCTTGCCCGAGCGGGCGTTGTGGAAGGCCTCCAGGCTGGGCGTGGCGCTGCCCAGCACGCAGACCGCGCCCTCCAGCTTGGCCCGCACCAGGGCCGCATCGCGGGCGTGGTAGCGCGGCGAGCCCTCCTGCTTGTAGGAAGGCTCGCTCTCCTCGTCCACCACCAGCAGGGCCAGCTTTTGCACCGGGGCGAACAGGGCCGAGCGCGGCCCCAAGGCCACGCGGCGGCGGCCGCTGCGCAGGTCCTCCCAAGCCGCCGCCCGCTCCCCGGCGCTCAGGCCGCTGTGCAGGACCGCCACCTGCCCGGGGAATCGCGCCTCGAAGCGCGACCAGGTCTGCGGCGTCAGGGCGATCTCGGGCACCAGCACGATGGCCCCGCCGCCCTGGCCCAGGGCCTGCTCCAGCGCCGCCAGGTAGACCTCGGTCTTGCCGCTGCCGGTGACGCCGTAGAGCAGGAAGCCCTCGCCCTGGCCCGCCCGCAGCGCGGCTTGGATGGCCCCGACCGCCTGGGCCTGGGCCGGCTTGAGCGCCGGCGCGCGGTCCGGCGCGGGGGCCGCCGGTTGGGGCCGCAGCGACTGGGTCACCCGGCGCAGGCCCTGGGCCAGGGCCTGCTTCAGCACGGCCTCGGACAGGCCCTCGGCGCGGGCCTGCCCCAGGCTCAGGCTGCCCGCCGCCAGCACCTGGCGCAGCACGCCCTGGCTGCGCAGCGAGCGGGCGGGCAGGCCTTCGGCCAGCTCCGACAAGGCCGCGGGGTCGGCCACCTGCAACCAAGCCTCCTGGCGCAGGCCGCCGGCCGGAGGCAGGCACAGCGCCAGCGCCTCGCCCCAGGCGCAAAGGTAGTAGTCCGCCACCCAGCGGGTGAACTTGAGCAGGGCCGGGCTGACGCTGGGCGCGCCATCGAGCACGCGCTCGATGGCCTTCAAGCCCTTGGCTTGGCTCTGGTCCAGCAGGGCCGTGACCACGCCCTGCAGGCGCTGGCGCCCGAACGGCACCTGCACCCGCTGGCCTGCCTGCACGCTGACGCCCTCGGGCACCTTGTAGTCGAAGGCGCCGCGCAGGGGCAGGGGCAGGGAGACTTGGCAGAATCGCGGCATGAGGCTCTTAAAGAAAGCGCTGAGCCACGGCTGCGGCTCAGCGCTTGGGGGGCCGCCAATGCGGGCTAGAAGTAGACGTGGACCGAGAAATTAAGGGGGGCGTAGCCGCCCGCGCCCACGCCCACGCTGCTGGTCGACGGCGCGGCGGCGGCGGCCTGGTCCAGGTAGCTGGCCCCGGCCGTGCCCTCCACCGACAGCCACTCCCAGCCCGGGATGAAGGCCTCGAAGCCCAGGCCCATGAAGCCGGCCGTGGTGGCCACCTGGGCGGCGCTGTTGGGGTCGGCCTTGGCGTAGCCGCCCTTCATCACCACCTGGACCAGCAGGTCCTTGGACGGCTCGCTGACGTTGTAGCGCAGCCCCAGGGCGCCGCCGTAATTGCCCAAGGTCCCCTGGGTGGCCGCGCTGACGCTGACCCCTTGGGCGCTCATGGCCCCGGCCAGGTCCACCGCCAGGCGGTCGGTGGCCCACCAGCGCAGCGCCAGCGCGTTGGGCTGGGCCAGGGTCCCGCTGGCCAAGCCCAGGCCCGGGACGTAGTCGAAACCGAAGCCCCAGCGGTGGCGCATGGGCCGCAGGCTGTCGCCAGGGGCGGCGGGCTTGAAGTTGGCGAAGTTGCCGGCACTGCTCATGGGCCGGTAGGGCGAGGGCATCTCCACCGGCAGCTGGCCCAGCGCGCCGGCCTGGGCCAGGCTGGCGCTGGCGCAAAGGAGGATCAAGGCAAGGGGACGCATGGTCAGGGCTCCTAAAATGCCAGGTCCGCGCCGGCGATCGCCAGGCGGGGGAACTGGGGGATGCGGTGGATATCGCTGTAATCGTCGTTGTAGGTGAACGCGGTGATGTTCTGCGCGCCCGTCAGGTTGAAGGCCTCCAGGTACGCCGTCACCGACTTCCACCAAGGCGCCCGCAGCGCCGGCTCCGGCTCCCAGCGCTTCTCCAGGCGCAGGTCCAGGCGCTCGTAGGGGGATAGCCGCGCGCTGTTGGTGCCGGCGAAGGTGGCCGTCCAGGTGGTGGTGCTGCCGGAGGTGGACGACACGGCGCTGGCCACCGGGGTGTAGGGGATCCCGCTGGCCAGGTGCAGGCGCGCGCCCAGCAGCATCTTCCAGGGCAGGTGCGACTGCAGCACCAGGCTGAACATCTGCGGCTGGCTGAAATCGCCGGGATAGAAGCCGGCCACGGTCCAACCCGAGGCCGGGCCCGAGCCCTGGGCCGTGCGGGTGACGTTGGCGCGCATGACGTCGCTCCAGGCGTAGCTGACCCAGCCCTGCACCGGGCCCACCTTGGGCAGGTAGAGCAGGGCCTCGGCGCCCTCGGCCCAGCCCGTCGCCAAGGAGTCCAAGCCGCCCGTGCCGGCCGAATAGGTCAACGCAGCATTGTAGTATTGCTCGAAGTCCTTGTGATAGGCCTCAACTTCCAGCTTCCAAGCGCCCAGGCGCTGCTCCACCCCGGCGGAATAGCTGTGAACCAGGCTGGAGCCCAGGCCCTGGACGCTGAACCCGGGCACCGTTTGCAGGGGGTCGGGGCTCTGGAAATAGTCGCCGTAGGCGCCCTTGACGGTCCCGCCCGGCCAGGTGTCCACGGCCAACGACCAGCGCGGCGAGAAGTGGACCTCCTGCGTGACGTCCACGTAGTCGATGCGGCCGCCCAGGTTCATGGCCGCGCCGGGCAGGACCTGCCAGCGGTCCTGGATCCACGCGCCGCTGACGTCCTTCTGCCCCACCTCATCAACGGGGCCGGCGGTGGCCGCGTTGAAATCGGAGGCCAAGGTGCTGTCCCACTCCAACGGCACCCGGTTGAAGATGCCGCTGACCTGCGTGGTGGTGCTCTGCCATTGGGCCCCCAGGTCCAGGCCGTGCTGGCCGGCCAGGTGGTCGCCCAGCTCCACCAGGCCGCCGTAGATGAAGGGCTTCTCGGTGATGTAGAGCTGCGGCCCCAGGTCCACGCTCTGGGTGTCCGCGCTGCTCCAGGCGCGCAGCTCCAGGCTCCAGTCCTGCAATTTCCGCTGCCACACCCCGCCCAACGACTGGAAGCTGCTGTCCCACGTGCTGGTGCTGGCGTCCGGGCCGCCTTGCGCGACCAGGCTGTCGACGGAGCCGTAGCCCATCAATCGCAGGTTGCCCCCGAACGCCGGCCCCCGCAGTTGGGCATGCCAATCCTGCCACGCTGGCAGGCCGGCGAAGGCCGGGTTGTTCCCCAGGACCAGCTGCAGGGTGCCCTGGCGCCAGGCGCCCTCGGCCGACCAGCCTTGGTCGCCTTGGGCCAGGCTGACCAGGGCCTCCGCCTGGATCAGGCTGCCGCCGACCTCGCCATGCAGGCCCTCCTCCGGGCGCTTGGTGTGCAGGTCCAGCACCCCGCCCATGGTGTCGCCGAAGCGCGCGTCGAAACCGCCCGGCAGGAACAGGGCCTCCCCGATCAAGCCGGGATGGAAGACGCTCTCCAGCCCGCCGAAATGGAAGGGATAGGCCACCGGCAAGCCGTCCAGCTGGATCAGGTTGTCGTCCATGCCCGAGCCGCGGACCAGCAGATTGGCCAGGTAATCGTTGGGGGTCACCGCGCCGGGCAGCGTGCCCACGGCCCGGATCACGTCGCCCGCCGCGCCCGGGACTTGGCGGGCCTGGTCCCCGCTCAGGCTGCGCTCGCTGACCTGGGGCGGCAAGGCGCGGGCGCGCACGTTGACCGGGGCGCTCTCGTAGACCTCGCCGGCCGTGGGGCTCAGGGCTGCGGCCGTGGCCGTGGGGCTCAGCGGCGCCGGCCCAGCCGCGGCCGCCAGCGCCGGCAGCGCGGCGCCCAGGAGCGATCCGGCGAGGAGGCTGCGCAGCGTCATCAGAAATACAAGTGGATGGCCAGGCTCAGCGGGCTGAAGCCGTTGCCGTTGATGGCCAGGGTGCTGCCGTTCTGGGCCACGCCCTGGGAATTGGCCACCTTGGTCTGCGAGCTGCTGAAGCCCACGTTGACGCTGCCTTCCACGCTCAGCGAGTCCCAGGCCGGCAGGAAGGCCTCGAAGCCGGCGCCGAAGCCCACGCCGAAGGTGGTGGTGGTCTGACCGGAGCCGCCGCCGCCGTTGTCGGATTCATCCAGCACGGCCAGGCTGGCCCGGCCCAGCAACTGCCCCATCAGCCAGGGCGTGGGGCGCTTCAGGTTGAACTTCAGCACCGTGCCCACGCCGTAGCCGTGGGTGTCCTGGCCCGCCCCGATGACCGAGGCGCTTTGGGGCTCGCTGCTGAGGCTCATGGCCAGCAGGCCGTCCCAGGCCAGGTCCTCGGTCACCCAATAGCGCAGGGCCAGGGCGTTGGCCTGGGCCAGCCCGGGGATCTGGTTGCTGGCGGCGGCGGCCGACGCGCCCGGCACCTCGTCATAGCCGATGCCCCAGCGGCCCTTCAGCACGATGCCCGCGCTGGGGCTGGCCGCGGCTGGCGCGGCCGAGGCGGCGGCGTCCTGGGCCGCCAAGGGGGCGGCCAGGCCGGCCAACACGAACCAGATGAACAGCTTCATGCGCCAGCTCCTCCGCTCTGCAGTGATTGGGCCACCACGCGCATGTCCTCCCACACCGGGCGCTTGAGGCCCGGATCCTTGAGCAGGTCGGCGGGATGCCAGGTGGGCATCACCCGGATGCCCTTCCAAGCGGTCCAATGGCCGCGGCGCTCGGCCAGCGGCTGGGCCCCGCCCAGCAGGCTGCGGGTGGCCAGCGAGCCCAGCGTCACGATGACCTTGGGCTGCAGCAGGCCCAGCTGATGCTCCAGGTAGGGGCGGCAGGCGTCCAGTTCGGCGGCTGCGGGCTCGTGGCCCGCGGCGGGGCGGCATTTGACCAGGTTCAGCAGGTAGACCTGGCCGCGCTTGTAGCCCATGGCCGCGACGATGCGGTCCAGAAGCTGGCCGGCCTCGTCCATGAAAGGCTTGCCCGACGCATCCTCCTCACGGCCCGGCGCATCGCCCAAAAAGACCAGCTCGGCGTGGGGGTTGCCGTCGCCGTAGACCAGGTGGCGCCGCTTCGCGCCCAGGGGGCAGGCCTGGCACTGGCTGATCTGGGCCAGGAAAGCCATCAGCTCCGGGGCGTAGGGCGCCTGCGGCTGGGGGCCACCGCGATAGCCCTCGGCCGCGGCCAGGGCCGCCGCCAGGGGTTGGGCCGCCAAGGCCACCGGCGGCGCGTCCAGGGGCCGGGACAGGCGCACGCGCGCCCCCGGCAGCTGGCGGCCTTGGGCCTCGGTCCAGGCGGCCAGGCGGCCAGCCACGGCGGCGATGCTCTCATTCATCCGTTCCACGCGCCCTCGTTCATAGGTCGAAGCCAAGGTCCAGCGACAGCCGCTGCTGCAACTGGTCGGTCACGCCCGCCTCTGCGGCCGCGCTGTAGTCCACGCCCGTCTCCACGCCCCAGAAGCGGCCGTGAGCGCCCAAGCCCAGGCTCATCTGCCCGTCCTCAAAGCCGCCCCGCACCGCCAGGTGCCCGGGCATCAGCCACCATTCCAGGCCCGCCAGCGCGTGGGCCCCCTGGTCGGCCTCCATCACCGTCTCCAGGCTCAGGTCGAAGACGCCATCGAGGGTCTTCAGCCGCAGGCCGGCGCGGCCGCGCATGCTCAGGTCCTCGCTGCGCCCGGTGCTCCAGCCCAGGTGGCCGAAGAGGTCCTGCAGCACCACGGCGCAGTCCAGCCAGGGCAGGGCCTTGCAAAAAGCCCCCACATCAAAGGTGCTCCCGCTGGCCGTGGCCGAGTCCAAGGACTGGTAGAGCAGGCGGAAATCCCCGCCCACGGCCACCTTGCGCTGCCACACCCAGCCGCCCAAGCCGCCCTGCACCAGCGACGCGCTGCCGCCGAAGGTGCCTTCCGGGGTGGCGGTGTTGCCGTCACGGCGCTCGTAGTCGCTGTCGCCATACCAGGCGCCGTGGATGCCCCAGCCCCAGTCGGATTCCTTGTCCACGGGGCGGGCCAGCCCCACGTACTCCAGGCTGCGGCCGTCGGGCAGCAGGGCGGCCTGGCTGGCCAAGCCGATGCGCGGCTGGGTGGCCAGCAGGGCCGGGTTCTGCTGGGCCGCGCTCACGTCCCCGTCCATGGCGCTGATGGCCTGGCCCAGCGCCGCCGAGCGGGAACCCAGGGCCAGGCGGGTCCAGGCCGCCGGCTGCCCCCCGTCATCCGCCGCGCGCAAGGGCCCGCCCAGCGCCGCCAGCAGGCCCAGCAGCACGGCGGGATTCATTGCAAGACCGCCACCTTGGCCACGCTGCGCAGGCTCCCCTGCCTCAGGACGCCGCGGTAGCCGCCGTTGGCCACCAGGCTCCCGGCGCCGTTGCGCCCGTCCCAATCCACCCGCGTCATGCCCGGGCCATCCAGGTCGTAGTGCCGCACCCGCTGGCCCGCGGCGTCGTAGACCTCCAGGGTGGCGGGCCCGGCGTAGGGCAGGTTGGCGCTGAAGCTGGTGATGCCGTCGCGCGACGGCTTGAAGGGGTTGGGGTAATTCCACACCGTCAGCTGGGCCGCCGCCGCCGGCGTGAAGGCCGGGTCCAGGGCCTGCGCGAAGTCCAGCTTGCCCCAGCCCGCGTACTGGTTCCAACCCCGGCCCCAGGCCGTGGGCAGGGCGCTCTGCTCCAGGCGCTGGACCACATCGGCCGCGCCGCGCCCCGGGTCCTGGCTGAACAGCATGGCCGCCGCCGCCGCCACCAAGGGGGCGGCGAAGCTGGTGCCCGAGCCGGCGGCGAAGCCGTTGGGCGTGGCGCAGCCGTAGTTGGCGCAGCCGGTCACCGACGCGTAGGTGCCCGCCAGCGAGAAGATCTCCCACTGGCACGCGTCCGCCTGGACCACGTGGTTGAAACCGTTGGCCAGGCAGAAGTCATCCTGGTAGGTGTTGCACATATGGTAGATGTCGTCGCCGCCGGGCGCGCTCAGGTCCACCTTGCCGAAGTTGCTGTAGCTGGCCAGCCCGTCGAAATGGTCCAAGGCCGCCACGCTGATCACCGGGGCGTAGCCGGCGGGATAGCCCACCGCCCCGCTGAAATTGCCGGCGGCGGCCGTCATCACCACGCCCGAGGCCCATGCCGCGTTGACCGCCGCCCGCACGGCGTCGCTGTCGTCGCTGGATTCCAGGCTCATGTTCACCACCCGCACGCCCTGGGCGGCGGCCCACACCAGGCCCGCCGCCAGGTCGCCCATGGTGCCCGAGCCGCAGGCGTCGAGCACCTTCACCGGCAATAGGTGAAGCTCATGGCCTGGGCCGGTGGGGTCGATGTAGGCGCCGTAGAGGCCTTGCAGGGGCGAGTTAAGGGGATCGGGCGTGGCGCCGATCAGGCCCGCCACGAAAGTGCCATGGCCGTTCTGGTCGTCAAAGCCGGCGCTCTGCACGCCATTGATGAACGCCGCCCCCGCCAGCACCATCCCCGCGGGGAACTCCTGGTGCCCCGAGTCCAGCCCCGAATCGATGATGGCCACGGTGACCGACGCGTTCAGCGAGACCTGGCCGGCGCAGATGGCGGCCACCGCCTGGGGCCAGGCGGTGCTGGTCAGGCCCCATTGGGCCGCCACGCTGGGGCTCCAGGTCACGTCCAAGGGGCTGGCGTAAAGGCTGGCGCTCAGCGACGGGCAGCCGGCGGCGTGCAGCGGGTGGTTGGGCTCGGCCGAGGCCACCAGGCCGGAGGCGCGGTAGGCGGCCAAGGCCGCGTCCACGGCGGCCTCGCCGCTGGCCGCCAGGCGCACGTGGTGCAGGCCGATCAGCGGCGTGTCCCGCAGGGGCGCCGCCCCGGCGCCCTGGTCCAGCGCGCCGCGCAAGCGCTCCAGCGGCGCGTCAGGGGGCTGGCCCAGCCGGGCGGCCTCGGCGGCCAGCTCGGCCGCGCCCAGGGGGCTGCGCCACAGCACCAGCACCTGGTCCGCCGCATCGCCCGCGCGCCAGGGCAGCGGCGCGCTGCCGGCCCGCAGGCCCGCGCAAGGCGCCAGGGCCAGGGCCAGCCGCAAAAAAAAAGCCCGGCGTGTCAGGGCCGGGCCTCGATCAGGTCGGCCACTTCGCGGGCCAGGCGCTCGGCCAGGCGGGCCTTGCTCTGCCGCTCCCAGCGGGTCGGCGGCTGGCCCGGCTTCAGCAGCCAGGCCTCGTTGTCGTCCGAGCCGAAGCCGCGCCCGCCATCCACCGGGTTGGCCACCAACAGGTCCAGCCGCTTGGCCTTCAGCTTGGCCTGGCCATGCTCCAGCAGCTTCTCGGTCTCGGCCGCGAAGCCCACCAGCACGCGCCGGCCCTTGCGCTTGCCCAGGGTCAGCAGGATGTCCGGGTTGGGCACCAGGCGCAGGGCCTCCGGCTTGCCATCCTTCTTCTTCTTTTGGGCGGACGCGGCCTCGGGCCGGAAATCCGACACCGCCGCGCAGGCGATGAAGGCGTCGCAGCGCTCGAAGGCGGATCCGCAGGCCTCCAGCATCTCCACGGCCGTGACCACGCCCACGCGGGTCACCCCGGCGGGGGCCTCCAAGGCGGTGGGGCCGCTGACCAGCAGCACCTCGGCGCCCAGGGCCGCGCAGGCGGCGGCGACGGCGTAGCCCATCTTGCCCGTGCTGGGGTTGCTCAGATAGCGCACCGGGTCCAGCGGCTCGCGCGTGGGGCCCGCGCTGACCAGCACCTTTCTCCCGACCAAGCGCCGGGCCGGCGCCCCCCCGCCCACGGCCTGCCGCCACGCCGCCTCGGCGATCACGGCGGGGTCCACCAGCTTGCCCTCGCCCACGTCACCGCAGGCCAGCAGGCCGCTGGACGGGTCCAGCACCACGGCGCCGCGGGCCTTCAATGTGGCCAGGTTGGCCTGCGTCGCCGGGTGGTTCCACATGGCCGTGTTCATGGCCGGGGCCAGGATCAGCGGCTTGGGGTGCCAGGCCAGGGCGGTGGTGGTGACGAAGTCGTCGGCGATCCCCGCAGCCAGCTTGGCCAGCAGGTCCGCGGTGGCGGCCACCACCACGAAGGCCCGGGCGTCCTTGGTCAGCTGGATGTGCCCGATGCCCCAGCTGGCGGGCTCATCAAAGAGATCCTGACCGACCTCGCGGCCGGACAGGGATTTCAAGGCCAGCGGCGCCACGAAATGGTGGGCGTTGCGGCTCAGCAGACAGGTGACCGACGCCCCGCGCTTGCGCAGGGCGCTGACCACGTCGGCGGCCTTGTAGGCGGCGATGCCGCCGCCTACGCCCACCAGTATCGCGGGCGCTTCAGGCACCGGCTTCGCCCTCGCCCTTCTGGTCGTCGCGCTTCAGCATCCCCTTGTCCAGCTCGTTCATGGCGATGGTGGTGATCTTGCGGCCCTCCATCTCGGGCTGCAGGCCGATGCCCTCGGCCAGCTCGCGGGCGCGCTTGGCGGCCAGCATGACGCGCTGGTACTTGTTGTTGCCGCTCTTGTCCTGCAGTGGTTGCATGGGTGTTGCTCCTTCTTGCCTCAGTTGGCGACCCGACGATGCCGGGCTCCCAGGCACACCTGCGCCAGGGATTCCACGGTCTCGTCCAGGTCGTCATTGATGATGATGTAATCGTATCCCAGCCCGGCGTCGCACTCGCGGGCTGCCTCGCGCAGGCGCCGCCGCATGACGTCCGGGGCGTCGGTGCCGCGGCTGAACAGGCGGCGCTTGAGCTCCTTCATGCTGGGCGGCGCCAGGAACACCAGCAGGCTGTCCTGGCGCTTGCCCTTCACCGCGGCCCCGCCCTGCACGTCGATGACCAGCACCAGGCTCTGCCCCTTGCGCAGGCTGGCCTCCAGCTCCTTGCGGGGGGTGCCGTAGTAGTTGCCGTGCACCTGGGCGTACTCGAAGAAGCCGCCCTCGGCCACCCGCCGCGTGAACTCGGCCGCGCTGAGGAACCAGTAGTCGCGCCCATCCTTCTCGCCCACGCGGGGCTTGCGCGTGGTCGCCGTCACGGCGCGCTTCAGCCAGGGCAGGCGGCGCAGCAGCAGGTCGCACACGGTGGTCTTGCCGCCGCCCGAGGGCGCCGAGAGGACCAGCAGGAAGGGCGCCGGCTTGCGCCCGATCTTCAGCAGCGTCTGCAGGCTCATTCGACGTTCTGCACCTGTTCCTTGATGCGCTCGATCACGGCCTTCAACCCCACCACCGCCTGGGTCAGCCCGGCATCGGGGCTCTTGGAGCCCATGGTGTTGGCCTCGCGCAGCAGCTCCTGGCACATGAAGTCCAGCTTCTTGCCGGCGGGCTCGGGGGCCAGCAAGAGGCGGCGGAACTCGCCGCTGTGGGTGCGGAAGCGCACCAGCTCCTCGCGGATGTCGGCCTTGTCCACCAGCAGCGCGGCCTCCTGCAGCACCCGCGGGTCGTCGGCTGGCAGGCTGTCGATGATCTGCGCCAGGCGCTTGGCCACCCGCTCGCCAAAGGCCGCCTGCAGGCCCGTGGAGCGCGCCTCGATGCCGTCGACCCGGGCCTCGCCGTCGCCCAGCAGGCCTTCCAGCTCGGCTTTCAGGGACGCGCCCTCACGCTCGCGGCTGGCCTGCAGGGCCGCCACGGCCTGGGTCAGCGCCGACTGCAGCCCGGCCCAGCGGGCCGCCGCCACCGCCTCGGCCTCGGCCGGGTCGGCGGCGGCTTCGGCGGCGCCCAGCACGCCCGGCAGGCGGGTCAGCGTCTCCAGGCGCAGGTCGGCGGGCACGCCCAGCTGCTCGGCGCCGGCCAGCAGCGCGTTCTTCCAGGCCTTGGCCTGCTCCAGGTCCAGGCGGGCGCTGGGCGCCTCAACGCCGTTGGCCTGCTCGCGCCAGTGGATCTCCACCTTGCCCCGGCTCAACGCCGCCGTGAGGATGGCGCGCGCGTCAGCCTCGTGCGACCACAGCTCGGTGGGCAGCTTCAAGCCCAGCTCCAAGAAGCGGTTGTTCACGCTCTTCAGCTGCACGGTGTAGCTGGCGCGGCCGTCGCTGGCCTCGCCCTTGCCGAATCCGGTCATGGACCTGAGCATCTTCCCTCTCGATCTTCAGCGCAGCAGGAAGCCGCAAGCCGCGGCCGCCTCGTCCACGCTGATGCGTTCCACGTAGTTCACGCCCTCGCGCACGGGGGCCCGGAAGCCCAAGCCCGCCGGGCTGAGCACCGCCCGCCGCGAGCCGCGCGGGCCCCAGCGCAGGGGCGACATGGCCCGCAGCGGCGGGTACAGGCCCAGCACCGGCGTGCCTTGGGCTGCGGCCAGGTGCAGCGGCCCGGTGGAGCCCGCCGCGAACAGCTGCAGGCGCCCCAGCAGCGCCGCGAAGGCGGGCAGGGGCAGCGTGGCGTCCAGGCAGGCGGCCCGGGGCAGGGCCCGCCTGCACTCGGCCACCTCGGCCTCGTCGCCGGGGCCGCCGGTGATGATGGCGCGGGCGCCATGGGCCTTCGCCAGGGCCGCGCCCAGCTCGCCGAAGCGGCGGGCGGGCCAGGGCTGGGCCGAGCCGCGCGAGCCGGGATGCAGGCCCACCAGGGGGCCCCCACCCGCGGGCGCGTGGCGCTTGAGCCAGGCGTCGGCCTGGGCTTGGGGCCCCGGGCCCAGCTTCAGGCGCGGCGGCGGCGGCGGGCCCGCCAGCCCCAGGGCCTCGCCAAAGGCGAAATCCAGCGCGCCCTCATGCTCCCAACCCTGGCCCCGCCGCAGCGGCAGGCGCTGCGTGAACAGCCAGCTGAAGGGCCGGGCGCTGACGCCCAGGCGCCGCGGTATGCCGGCGCGCCAGGCCTTGAAAGCGTTGGGCCAGCTGCCCCACAGCACCAGGGCCGTGTCAAAGCCGTGCCCGCGCAGGGCCTGCGCCGCGTCGGGCCCGTCCAGGACCAGGGCGTCGACCCGGGGGTCGGCCGCCAGCAGCGGGGCGGCGTAGGGCGAGGCCAGCACGCCGGTGAAGGCGCCCGCGCCCTTGAGCGCTTGCAGCAGCGGCAGGGCCAGCACCAGGTCGCCGATGCGGTCGTTGCGCATCAGCAGCACTCGCCGGCCCTTCAACGCCGCCGGCTGGCGCATCTACTTGAACGCCTTCTTCACCTTGGCGATCAGCGCCGTGGTGCTGTGGTCCTTGGGGTCGCCGGTGATGACCACGCGCCCGCCCAGGCGGCGCATCAACGCGGCCTCGGGCACGCTGTCGACGGTGTAGTCGGTGCCCTTGGCCTGCAGGTGCGGCCGCAGCAGGGTCAGCGTCCGCTCGGCCTTGGGCTCGCCGAAGCTGGTGACGTAGTCCACGCAAGCCAGCGCGCCGATCAGCTCGGCCCGCTCCTTCAGCGTCATCAGCGGCCGGGCGGGGCCCTTCAGCTTGGCCACGCTGGCGTCGGTGTTCAGGGCCACCACCAGCACGCCCTCCTTGCCAGCGGCGGCGCGGGCGCCCTGCAGGTAGCGCAGATGGCCCACATGCAGCAGGTCGAAGCAGCCGTTGGCGAAGGCCACCGTCACGCCGCGCCTCTTCAGGCCGGCGATGACCCGGGCCAGGCGCTGGCGCGGGACGAACTTGCTGGGGGCCTTGCCCCGCAAGGCGGAGGCGCTGCTCACAGCGGCAGGGGGTCGCGCTGCAGCTTGTCGCGCCACAGCGCCTTGACCGCGTCCACCTGCCCGGGTTCCAGCGTCACGCGGGCGGCGTCGACGTTGGCCACCACCTGCTGCCAGCGGCTCACCCCGGCCACGGCGCAAGCCACCTGGTGGTGGCTGAGCACGAAGGCCAAAGCCGCCTCCTGGGCGCGCTGGTTGGGGCGCATGACGATGCGCTCAAAGGCCTTTTGCAGGCCGGCGCGGCGCAGGCGGGCGGCCAGGCTCCAGCGGCGGCGCGAATCCAACAGCACGCTGAGCACGCCGTAGCGGCCGCCCAGCCAGCCGCTGTCCAGGGGCTGGCGGGCCAGCAGGCCCACGCCCTTGGCTTGGGCGTCCTCGAACACGGCTGCGGCGCCCTGGCGGAAAGCGTTGAACGGGAACGACAGCACCTGGGCGCCGGTCTGCTCCAGCGCGGCGCGCACGGCGTCGGCCTCGTCGGCGCTGACGCCCCAGGCCGTCACCTTGCCTTCCGCCTTCAAGGCTGCCAGGGCCTGCAGCGCCGGCGCATCCGCCTTCAGCTGCGTGAAGGCCGGCCGGTCCCACAGGGCGATGTCCACGTGGCCGGTGCCCAGGGCGTTGAGGGCGGCCTCGACCTGGGCGCGGATGCCTTCGGCGCTGTCGTCGCGATGGCCGTCCTCGGTGATGCCCACCCGCAGGCAGACCACGGCCTGGGCGCGTCGGCCCTCCATGGCCCAGCCCAGCTGGCGCAGGGCGCGGCCGTGGCCCTCGGCGAAGGATACGTCGAAGAGCGAGACCTCCATGTCCAGCGCCTGCCCCAGCGTGAAGCGGATCTCGGCGTCGGGCACGGCGTTCATGCAGGCGCCGTTCAGCGCCGCGGTGGCCACGCCGATGACGCCCACCCGCAGGCCCGTGGCGCCCAGGGCGCGCTGGGCCAGCACCCCAAAGGTGTGGCCGGGCCGGGCCGGGTTCAGGTGCGATCGCAGCTCGCGGGAGAAATTGGTGACGGTGGGCATGGGCGCTCCAAGGGTCCGGTGCTTCTAAGGCGGTCTTCGGCCGGGCTACATGCCCGTCGTCTTCAAGAGGTCCAGTATCTCCGGGCGGGTCACGCTGGCGGGGCCCCGCTGCATCACGGCCACGCCGCCGGCCGCGTTGGCCAGGCGCATGGCCATCAACGGGTCCGCGCCGGCGGCCAGGGCCAGGGTGATGCAGCTGGCCACGCTGTCGCCGGCGCCGTTGACGTCCACGGCCTCGGCCGGGCCGCACACGGCCACGTCGTCGCGGCGGCGCGGGCGGAACAGGCTCATGCCCCGGCTGCCGCGGGTCACCAGCACCATGCGCGCGCCGATGCGCTTCAGCAAGGCGTTGCCGATCAGCCCCAGGTCCTGCTCGCGGTAGTCCTCGTAGCCGGCGGCGGGGGCGGCCTCGGTCTCGTTGGGCACGATCACGCTGACGCCGCGGTAGTCGCCCAACTGGTAGCGCGAATCCACGCAGGTCACCAGCTTGGGCCGCCGCCGGGCCAGCGAGTTGATGTGCTTCAGCACCCGCGGGGTCACCAGGCCGTTGCCGTAGTCGCTGATGATCAGCGCATGGGCGCCCGCCAGGCGGTCCTCCAAAGCCTTGATCACGGCGGTCTCGGTGGCGGCGTCGATGGGCCCTTGGGCCTCGTGATCCACGCGGATGACCTGCTGCCGGGCGGTGTTGTGCCCGCCAGCCAGGATCCGTATCTTCAGCGGCGACACGCGCCCCGGCCGGGTGAGGATGCCGCTGGTATCCACGCCCTTGTCCTTGAAGATGCCCAGCAGGGTGTCGGCCGCGCGGTCCAGGCCCAGCACGCCCACCGGCAAGGAGCTGGCCCCCAGGCTGGCGATGTTCGACACCGGGTTGGCGCCGCCGCCGGGCAGGCTGGCCGTGCGCTCGTGGCGCAGGATCAGCACCGGCGCCTCGCGGCTGATGCGGGTGGTCTCGCCGAACACGTACTCGTCCAGGACCAGGTCCCCCAGGACCACCACGCGCAGCTTGTCGAAGCGTTCCAGGACCTGGGCCGCCTCCTTCAGGGATGGCTTCTTCATGCCTGCCTCAGGATCAGTTCGGCGGCATCCAGCACGTCGGCGGCGACGTGCTGGGGAGCCTGGCCCTTCGCCGTCAGCTTCTCCAGCGTGCCTTCGCCGTAGCCGGTCCGCACCAGGATGCCGCCCTTCAAGCCGGCCGCCTCGGCCAGGCCCAGGTCCGCGGCCTTGTCGCCCAGCATCCAGCTGGCGCCCAGGTCCAGCCCCAGGTCCTGGGCGGCGCGCAGGGCCAGGCCCGGCTTGGGCTTGCGGCAGTCGCAGTCGATGTTCAGCGCGGCCACCGGCGTGGCCGCCACGCGGCCCGGGGGCAGCTGGCCGTTGTCCGCCGGCGCCAGCGGCTGGGGGTGATGGGGGCAGTAGTACACCGCGTCCACCCCGGCGCCCTCGGCCGCCAGCAGCTCCTTCAACCGGGCGTGCACCGCGTCCACCTGCGACGCCGGGAAGTAGCCGCGCGCCACGCCGCTCTGGTTGGTCAGGACCACCAGGGCGTAGCCCGCCGCGCGCAGGCGCTTCAGGCCGGCCGCGGCGTTGGGCAGCAGGGCGTAGCGCGGCAGGTCGGCGGCGTGGATGTAGCCGATCTCCTGGGAGAGCGTGCCATCCCGGTCGATGAAAACAGCCTTCCTACCGGCCATGCCCAGGGTCCTGCTCGTTGGGCGGCGCCACCCAGCCCGGGTCGCCGTGGCGCAGCAGCCTCAGTTGGGGCCATTCCTCGCCCCGCAGCGGGTGCAGGTCGCGGATGCCGCTGTAGTTGGCCAGCGTCACCGAGCGCCAGAAGTCCAGGTACTTGGCCGTGTCGTAAGCCTTGGAATGGGTGTAGTTGGCCAGCTTCTGCGTCAGCTCGGCCTCGCCGCGCCCCAGGTCAAAATGCAGCAGGCGGCCCGGCGACAGGCGCTTCCATTCCTTGGTCTCGCGGCTCTCCGTGCCCACGCCTCGGCGGCGGGTGGCGATGCTGACCCAGCTCTCGGGCTTGTCCACCACCAGGTAGTCCAGGCCGAAGACCTTGAACACCGTGGTGCTCTGGGCCTGGGCCAGCCAGGGGCCGCGCCTGTGCATCAGCCAGTCGCGCAGCTCCGGGGGGTTCTGCAGCAGCTCGTCGGAGTCGATCTGCACGATCCAATAGCCGTCGGTGCAGTTGCGCGCCAGGGCGTTGCGCTCGTAGGTGTCGTTGGCCTGGGGGCTGCCCTGGCCGTGGAAATCGGCCTGCACCAGCTTGACCTTGCCCGCCGTGTCGATGGCCTTCAGGCCCCGCTGGAAGGCCTGGTCGTCAAAGTCGTAGCGGGCGCCGGACCACGACACGCGGTCCACATCCAGGCCCAGCACCACCTCGTCGGCCACGGGATAGTAGGCGGCGATGGCGGCCAGGGCGTAGTTGAAGTCGTAGGCCACCGGGGT
>Ga0302320_10004551_pt1 | contig 31469 bp, 19 predicted proteins | sample Bog_T0_3_FD_202130 | JGI IMG/M metagenome (GOLD analysis project Ga0302320, IMG submission 202130) | Peat permafrost microbial communities from Stordalen Mire near Abisko, Sweden - Bog_T0_3 | ecosystem: Environmental > Terrestrial > Soil > Wetlands > Peat | place: Sweden: Abisko, Stordalen Mire... | reverse complement strand
ACCTGCGGCAGGATTTTGGCAACGATGTCCTTGGGCTCCTTGTCGCCAAACAGCACCACAAAGTCTACCGCGCGCAGCGAGGCAAGAACAAAGGCGCGGTCTTCCTCATGGTTGATGGGCCGCTCGTCGCCCTTGTTCAGCTTGACGGAGGCGTCGGTGTTGACGGCCACCACCAGCGCGTCGCCCTGGTTGCGCGCAAAGGTGAGGTAGGCCACGTGGCCGCGGTGCAGAATGTCGAAGCAGCCGTTGGTGAAGACCAGCTTTTTGCCCTGCGCCACCAGCTTGTCGCGCTCGGCGCGGACTTGTTCAACGGTCAGGATTTTCGGGTTGCCGATTTGCATTGCATTGACCCCTATCGCGCTATTGGTCTCATTCCATTTTCACTCATGCAAGATGAATCGCCTTGAGCAGAGCCGGAAGCTGGCTGAAGTCGGGCACCAGCAGCGAAGCGCCGGCGCGAATCAGCCGCGAGCGCTTGGCCGTGTTCCAGCCGAAGCGCCGCAACTCGTCGCTGGCCACGCCGATGCACAGCCCGCCCACCTTCTGCGTCTCGCGCATCTCCACCGGGCCATCGCCGAAGGTGGCAAACTGATGGCCGGCCAGGTGGTTCTCGCGCACAATGCGCTCCAGCACCATCTTCTTGGCGTCTGCCTTGATATCGCCGATGGAGCCGAAGATGCGGCCCTCGAACAAATCCGCGTAGCCCATGGCCGTGGCCTCGGCCACCACGTCGGCCTGGTCGGTGCCGCTGGCGAGGTAAAGCTTGATGCCGCGCTTGTGCAACTCATGGAGCAGCGCGCCCGCATTCTTGATCTGAAAGTCGGTGGACTTCAACTCTCCCGAGGTTAGTTTGGCGACGCGCGTGTGAATCAGCTTCATCAGGTCGTCGTTGAAGATGCGCTTGTATCCGTGCTCGTCGAGGATTTCGCTTCTCGGGACGAAGCCGCCGCCGCGCACCAGGTCGGCCAGCCCCCGCATCTGCATGAGCGTCTGGATGCCGGTGGTGCGGTCGATGAGGCGGCGAACCTTGCGCGTGACTTCGGCGAAGAGGGCGGCCGAGGCGGTTTCATACGCCGGGCCCAGGATGGCGCGGACCATCATCGGCTCCATCACGCCTTCCCAGCCTTCGCGCAGGACAGACAGCGTGCCGTCGTGATCGAAGATGCAATGCTCGATGGCCAGGTCCTGGGGGAGCGCGCCGACGTATTCAATCTCGGTGCCTGCGATGAATCGTGCGAAGTGAGGAGCGTCCGCCAGCTCCGGCTCAAAGATGTAATCGGGCGCGGGGCCGACGGCGAGAATCTCAGCGGGGGTGGCCGTGCCTGTGGTTTGCAGCTTCTGCACGGTGACCATGGCGGCGGTGTTGGCCAGGCGCGCGGCCACGAGCGGCTCCTGGCCGCTACCCAGGGCCGCGGCCAACGCCGACACCACCGTGTCGCCCGCGCCAACAGTATCCGTATCGCCCAGTACCTGGATGCCGGGAATCTCTTCGACTTTGCCGTCGTGGGCCACGACGATGCCATACTCGCCACGGGTGAGGAAGACGGACTGGCTGGTCTTGTCTGAGATGGATTTCGCCAGCTCGCAGACTTCGGCTTCGGAATAAAGCGCGTCGTCCGGCTTGCCCAGATAGCGCGCGGCCTCGCCGGCGTTCAGCTTGAGAATTGCGCCGCGATACAAGTGCGGACGGTGCCGCGCATCGACGATGAAATGCGTTTTGGGGAAGCGCGCAATGCAGCCGTTGATGCGCTCGATGACCTCGGGACCGCTGACGCCGGCGGGGATCTGCTGGTTGAGGATCACCACGTGGCTATGGGCCGCGGCCTCTTCGAGGGCCGCGATTAGTGCGTCGATGGTGGCTGCGCCGAGCGTGTTGAACGCGCCAAAGTCGATGCGGCTCTCTTCCGCAGTTCCGGCGTAGGGCTTGGCATAGACCAGGGTCTGCCAGGCGGGATCGACGACCATGCCGGCTTGGGTGTTGACGCCGCGCTCCTGGAGCAGCCGCCGCATCTCGGCGCCAAACAGGTCGCTGCCCACCACGCCGACGGCGCGTACGCTGCCCACGCCCAGGTCAGCCAGGTTGGCCACCACGTTGCCCGCGCCGCCCAGGCTGTAGCGCTGGGTGCGCACACGGCGAACGGGGAGGCCGGTCTCAATGGAGAGCTCCATGGATTCGGTATCGGGGGATTCGGTATCGAACAGCCAGTAAGCGTCCAGGCAGAAGTCGCCCAGCACGGTTGCATTGACCTGGCCAAGAGGCGCGAGTGCAGTTTCAAGCCAGTTGAGCCTGGCTGACTCAGAAGACATAATCCTTCTTCCACCGAAGAAACTCACTGCCGCTCTCTTCCGGACGTGGCGACCCTTCTTCGCCTGAAGGAAGAGGTAAATTTCCCGGTTTTCATTCGGTGCCGAGTAGAATAGCACACCCGCCGGGCGGGCTCGCGAAAACGCGGATCGGCCCAAGCGCGCCTGCTTCTCGCGTAGGCCAGCCGATGTGGAGGAGACGGGTGAGTTGGGAGCTGCACGAGATTCGATTCTTTAGCAATTGGCCGGAACGGAAGCAGTGGTTGAAGGCTGCTTCAGTTCCGGCCGGATGGGACAGCTAAGCTGGGCTAGAGAACCTTAGTTGCTGGAGCCCATGCCGATGAGTTGCTTTAGTTGGGAAAAGTCGTAGCTTACTCCGAATTGAGCGCCGAGTTTGCTCTTGTCGAGCAGGTCGGTTTTGTTGGACCACTTGCCTGCCAACGGAATCTGCGCGCTGCCGACATGCAAGGTGATCTTTGCCTGGACGACCCCAAGCCAACCCTGGGTCCCGGATAAGAACACTTGCGCGTTGGCAGGCAGCGTGACGCCGCTGGGAACGCTGGAAGAAGTAATGTCGAGCACGGACGGCTTGCTCTGATATTGCCCGTAGCCTGCCAGGCTGAAGCTGGGCGAGGTGGATTTCGACCCCAGGCTCTTGTCGAGTTCGCCGGAGAATTGGGCGTCTTTCAAGCGGCCGTATTGCGCGCCGGAGGGGACGCTTCCGTAAAGAGAGACCGCGGCGTTCGCGGTCCAGGTTGAACCGGCGGCCTTGCTGATATCTCCATTGGCGATGAACCGGAAGTCGTGGGTTTCCGGCTGGCCGGTCGGCCTGTTGTAGACGTATTGTGCAGAGGCATCCCATCCGGACAGCTGATTCTTCAGGCTTTTCTGAAAGGACGCGATGTCTGCTTGCAATGCCTTGTTATAAGCTGCCCAATCGGCGTCGATATCCTTTCCGCCGGCCTTGGCTGCCGCAACGGCGGTTTCTGTCTCGGTGTTGAAACAACTATCGAATGTATCGACGAACTGCGAAATGCTCTGCGCGGCGGTCTCTTTTGACGACGTGATCGTGAGATATTTTCTGGCATCGCATTCGGAGGTTGGCGTTAGCACAAAATCCGATGCGAAGGTGGCACGAGCCTTGTCTACGACGGGTGAAGTCCCCGTATCGGGCGGGATGAACAAGTGCTGCACCTTATTCTTGGTCAAGTACTTTGAGACGTACTTTTGTGTCAGCTTGTTCACGAACTCGTAGCTCACTGTGAGGGAATCCAGCTTGGTGGCGCTCGAATTGAACAAGACACTCGACGTGGTCACGGTAGAGGAGGTGGCCGAACCTGTTGTCGGCACGGTGGTGGTTCCATTCGCGCTGGTTGCCAAGCCTGCGGAAACGGAGAAGCTTTCGAGAACGGCATTTCCCCTTGGCAGGTAACTCGACTCCGGCGTCCCTAAATACACTTCGCGAAAGATATTTGCGGGATTCGCCTGCAGCGTAATCGTGTTGCCGGTCTGAGTCTGCGTGAGCGCGCCTGACTCGACCGCGACGGCCAGCATGCTTGTGGCAACGGATTTCGAGACGGCGCTTGTTGAACCGCTGCTGACTGCCGGTGAGCTCACCAGCTTCGTCAAAACGTTGTTGATGGCCGCCTTCTGATCCGCCTCAGAGACAATGCTGTTGGCCTTATAGATGGAATAGGCGTTCGCCAGCGCAAAAGCGTCAGGAGTCAGGTTCGCAATTCCCTTGAGCGCGTCATGTTGCGGGGTATCGTCTCCTGCCAGCAGGATGGCGAACTTTGGGCAATACTCGTAGGCAACGCGATGGAGAGCGGCTTGTTTGCAGGCTGCTTCATAGCTGGCCCGCAGATCGGGCGTCGGGGCGACAGTTGCCGGAGCGGTATCCGATTCTGCGGCGGGTTGAGTTGCCGGGGCTTGCGCGTTCAGGCACAACGCACCCATGGAGAGCATTGCAGCCAAAAGAAGGACGTTTTTCATGTTCAAGCCGCCTGTCCGGTAATCCTGACGCCTGTGCTGTAGGGGTCCCCCTGGGGGACCGGATCATTTACTGTCGCGAGGGCCTGCTGACTGCCATCGGTTCCGACCTCGACGACGCTCCAGATGATCGGTGGGACGGCTTTGGGCTTGATTGTCACCGAAAGATCTTTCGGCCCCGCTACCAAATTGAATTTGGCCGAATCGGCATTGATGGGAACGCTGGTGTCGCTGGGATAGAAAACGTCTGCAGGGGTCACCGTGAGTGTCGTGCCTTTGGGAACGACTTTAATGGTCACTTGGTCCCCGACTTTCCCTTGCCAGTTGAAGTTTTGATCTTGTGTGAGCTTGAATGCCATTGTGATCTCCTTTGTTGGTAGAAACCTGCGGTGTTCTCCTTTAGGGCCCCCGGGGAAGTGTGGGGGCACGCCTGTCGAACAGCCAGGTTTTGAGTGTGGACATGCCTCGACTGGAAGGAGAAATCAGAGGGAAAGAGCCCGCCCAATGCATTGGGGATTGAATGGAGCGTAGCGTTGGTTTGAGCGGGTGGCAAGTTAAAAGGTTACTTGGCCCGGGAGGAGCACGTTACGAAAGGATCTGGACTAAAGTAAGTCTAGAAAATAGCAAATAGAACCTCAACCGGCTGCTGACCGTGGCTCAATGCCGGTGCAATGCTTGCAATTCCGCCAGACGGAATGTCTGTAAGTGGCTGCTATCGCAGACCTCTCTGGAGGCTAGTGCAGGCCGGCGACGGACTCCGCGCCGGGGGTGGGGAGCGGCAGCGCTTTGTGGTTTGCCGGTCAGGCGGGCGTTACCCTCGTGGGCCAAAAAAACGCCGCCTGTTTGCAGGCGGCGTTTTCTTGTGGTTTACGAGACGGGAATTATTTGCCTTCCTTGGTTTCAATCCTCATGCCGTAGAACGATTTGTGCACGAAGAAGACCGAGACCAGGAAGAATGCGACGGCCAGCGAGGTTGCGAGCACGGGGTTCTTCGCGGTGAGCGTGACGGCCAGCTCGACGGCGAGCAAGCCGAACAAGGTGGTGAACTTGATGACCGGGTTCAATGCCACCGACGAGGTGTCCTTGAAGGGATCGCCGACGGTGTCACCGATTACGGTTGCATCGTGCAGAGGTGTCCCCTTCATTTTCAGGTCAACTTCCACGACCTTCTTGGCGTTGTCCCATGCGCCGCCGGCATTGGCCATGAAGATGGCCTGGTAGAGGCCGAAGATCGCAATCGAGATCAGATAGCCGATAAAGAAGAACGGCTCAGTGAACGCGAAGGCAAGCGTGGCGAAGAAGACAGCGAGGAAGATGTTGAACATGCCCTTCTGCGCGTACTTGGTGCAGATTTCAACCACCTTCTTGCTGTCCGTAACGGAGGCCTTTTCCGCGCCTTCGAGGTGAATGTTGGCCTTGATGAACTCGACCGCGCGGTAAGCGCCGGTGGTGACCGCCTGCATGGAGGCCCCGGTGAACCAATAGATCATGGCTCCGCCGGTGATCAAGCCGAGCAGGAAGGGCGCGTGGAGCAGAGAGAGGTTCTCTTTGCCAACAGTCAATCCGTGAGTCAGGGCCATGATGATGGAGAAGATCATGGTGGTTGCGCCGACCACGGCGGTGCCGATGAGCACCGGCTTGGCCGAAGCCTTGAAGGTATTGCCGGCTCCATCGTTGGCTTCCAGCAGGTACTTTGCGCGCTCGAACCTGGCGTCGATGCCGAAGTCCTTCTTCAACTCAGCCTCGATGCCGGGAATGGTTTCAATCAGCGACAGTTCGTAGACCGATTGCGCATTGTCGGTGACCGGGCCGTAGGAGTCCACGGCAATGGTGACCGGTCCCATGCCGAGGAAGCCGAAGGCGACAAGGCCAAAGGCGAAGACGGCGGGAGCCAACATCAGGGTATCCATGGACGGGCCGGTCGAGAAGAAGTAGCCCAGTGCCATGAGGGCGACCATGCTGAGTCCCAGCCAGTAGGCCGAGAAGTTGCCGGCCACGAGGCCCGAGAGGATTCCGAGGGAGGCTCCGCCTTCCTTGGCGGAGGTGACCACTTCCTGCACGTGAGCCGATTTGGTGGAGGTGAAGACCTTTACCAGTTCAGGGATGAGCGCGCCGGCCAGGGTGCCGCAGGAGATGATGGAAGCCAGCTTCCACCACAGCGTTCCGTCGCCGAGCGTGGGAATCATGTAGAACGAGACGACGAAGGTAAGGAGGATGGAAACGATCGACGTCATCCAGACCAGCGAGGTCAAGGGCGCCTCGAAGTCCATCTCGTCGGCGTTGGCGTATTTCGCCTTGGCGATTGCGCCATTGAGGAAGTAGGCGGCCGAGCTGGAGACCAGCATGGCCACGCGCATGACGAAGATCCAGACCAGCAACTGCACCTGGGTCTTGGGCTCGTGAACGGCCAGCAGAATGAAGGTGATGAGGGCCACGCCGGTGACGCCGTAGGTTTCAAAGCCGTCAGCGCTGGGGCCGACGGAGTCGCCCGCGTTGTCGCCCGTGCAGTCGGCGATGACGCCGGGGTTGCGAGCATCGTCTTCCTTGATTTTGAAGACGATTTTCATCAAGTCGGAGCCGATGTCGGCGATCTTGGTGAAGATGCCGCCGGCAATACGCAGGGCGGCCGCGCCGAGGGACTCGCCGATGGCGAAGCCGATGAAGCAGGGGCCGGCGTAGTTAGCCGGGACGAAGAGAAGGATACAGAGCATGATGAGCAGCTCGACGGAGATGAGCAACATGCCGATGCTCATGCCGGCCTTGAGCGGAATGGCAAAGCAGGGATACGGTTTGCCGCGCAATCCGGCGTGGGCCGTCCGCGAGTTGGCAAAGGTGTTGACGCGAATGCCGAACCACGCCACGCCGTAGCTGCCCGCGATGCCGACCAGGCTGAAGCCCAGGATGATGGGCAGGGTGATGGCGACATTGCCCACCGGCGCCAGCCAGCCAAAGTACATGGAGATGACGACGGCGATGAAGGCCCAGAGCAGAAGAATGAACTTGCCCTGCGTGACGAGATAGGTCTTGCAGGTCTCGTAGATCAGTTCGGAGATCTCGAGCATGGAGCGATGAACCGGCAGGTTCTTCAACTGGTTATAGATCACCAGGCCGAACAACAGGCCGGCGGCGCAGAAGAGCAACCCGATCATGAGAAGGGTTCTTCCGTCGAAGCCGAGAAAGTTCACGCTGGACAGATCCGGCAGCACGAGGCTGGCCTCGCCGGCTGCTTTTTCCGGCTCCGCGATGGCAAGTGCGGGCAGCAGCAGGGGCAGGCCGAAGACGGCCGCCACGATCCTGACCTGGCGGTTCAGGAAGGCCGCGGCGAATTTCCGCGACCGGGTAGTTATCCGGGAAGTTCCCTGCCCGGCGCCGTTCGCCTGGCGCGCGAAGAAGAAGGCCACGATGAGCGAGAGTGTGCTCGCGGCCAGAAAAAAGTTCACCCAATACTGTGCAATCACAATTCCTCCAAACCCGAAGTTAGCATCCGTAGCCCAAACATCTGAAGTTCACGACCTCAAAGACCAACGGGGAAAGCCACGGGAAGGCTATCATCCGCATGAAGCGGTGTCGAGTGACTGCAATCACAGGGCTCTGGAGCCGATTCCCGGAGGTGGAATCGACCGGTGCATGGCCCAAATGGGGTGCGGGAAGCAACAGCGGTAAACCTTCGCTCCACGCGATGCGTCTCACAGAGTACGTGGCGCGATGGCGGGGAGTGTGGATGCGGCGAAGAGGCACGCGGTGGGCGGTTGCGGCGGGGATAGCTGTGGCCTGCGGCGTGGCCGCCTGGGCCCAGGCCCCCGCGGCTGATCACCCGCCTGCTGCTGCCGCGGCGAGTTCTTCCCAACTGCCGCAAGTGCCGGAGGCCCTGGCCGGCGGCAAGCTGCACGGCATGGTCAAGAGCGGCAACACGCCGCTGCCCGGCGTGACCGTGACGGCGCAGAACACGCTCACGGGCAAACGCTACTCCACGACAAGTGACATCACTGGCGCCTGGGCGCTCAGCATTCCGCAGAATGGCCGTTACGTGGTGCGGACACAGTTCGCGGGCTTTGCCCAGGGCTCGCAGGAGGCGCTGCTCAACGCCGGCAACCGCGATCAGGCGATGGCGTTCAACCTGCTGCTGGCCTCGCGGGCAGCCCTGCTGGAGCAGCAGCAAGACCGGCAGGAGGGACATGCTGTGCCGGCGGCAGGGATGCAGGCGATTCAGCAACTGGCGGCGAGCGGCGCGCAGAACCTGAGCCTGATGAGCACGCTGAGCGGCGATGCCGAAGCCCAGAATGGCGCGGGCGTGGCGGGAGCGGCGCTGCCCTCGGCGGCGGGCAACACGGATTTCAACGCGGATTCGGTGACCATCAGCGGCCAGACCGGCCAGGTGAGCCCGTTGGCGGGGATGGATATGGACCGCATCCGCGACGCGATGGAGACCTTGCGCGCCCAAAGCGGCGGCCAGGGCGGCGGTCTGTTTGGCGGGGCCGGCGGTTTCGGGGGCGGTGGTGGTGGCTTCGGCGCCGGTGGACTTGGCGGAGGCGGATTTGGCGGCGGACGGGGCAACTTCCGCGGCTTCAACCCCGGCCAGCCGCACGGCGCCGTTTTCTGGATCGGGAGCAACTCGGCGCTCGACGCGGAGCCCTTTGCGCTGAACGGCCAGTCGCAGGCGCAGCCGGCCTCGGGCACCAACCGCTTCGGCATCACGTTGATCAGCGCGCCCTATATTCCGCACCTCATCAAGCCCAGCGGCAAGGATACGTTTTTCCTCACGCTCAGCGGCACGCGCAGTTCCACTCCGGAAGACGAATACGCAACCGTGCCCACGGCCGCCGAGCGCGACGGAGATTTCTCCGCCGCCGGCCTGCCGCCAATCTACGACCCCACAACCGGCCAGCAATTCAAAGACCCGTTCACGGGCAAGCTGAATGTGATTCCGCCGGCACGGATCGCGTCGCAGGCAACGGCGCTGCTGTGCCCTACGGCGGGAAACCCCGGATCGGCCTGTACGCCGTATTTCCCTTTGCCGAACCTGGCCGGCAACACCGCGACTAACGGCTACAACTATCACCTGCTGACCACGGCGCAATCGAATACCACGCAGGCCGGGGTGCGCTATATCCGCGCTCTGGGCAAGAATGCTTCGTTATTGGGCGGAGGACTGGGCGGCGGAGGCGGGCGGCGTTCGCAAACCTCGCAGACCCTGCGCCAGAGCATCAACTTCAACTACAACTGGAGCCACTCCGCGCAAGACAACGTCAATGTATTTCCGCTACTGGGCGGCAAGGGCGCGTCGGACGCCGACTCGCTGCAGGCCGGCTACACGGTGGGTTACCACAAGATCACCAACGTCTTCAACGCCAACTGGAACCGCGGCACGAGCCAGACGACGAATTTTTTTACCAACGGGACCGATGTGGCTACGCAGCTGGGCATCAAGGGGCCGGGCGGCGCCGCGCTCAACAGCAACCCGCTTAACTTCGGCCTGCCCAGCATCACCCTTTCGCAGTTTTCCGGCCTCAGCGAACAGCAGCCCAACTTCTCTGTGTCGCAGACCATCGCATTGTCCGAGACCCTGAGCTGGATTCACGGCAAGCACAACCTGCGCTTCGGCGGCGACTACCGGCGGGTGCATCGCGATTTTCTGGGCGGATCGAACTCCACCGGGATATTTACCTTCAGCGGCAAGTTCACCGAGGACCCGGCACAGGCGGCGGCCACCGGCTCGGCGCTGGCCGATTTTCTGCTTGGCCTTCCTCAGGAGACGGCCATCGACGTGGCCGCCCGTAAAAGCTACCTGCGCGACAACGTGATGGATGCATATGCGCAGGACGACTGGCGGGCGTCCTCGAAGCTCACGTTGAATTGCGGCTTGCGCTACGAGTTCTTCGCGCCTTACACGGAAAAATACGGCCACCTGGCGTTTGTGGATACCGACGCGGCGGCCGGGTTCACGGGATTGTCGGAAGCGCAGGCGGGCGGCACGGGCAAGTTTTCAGGAGCGCTGCCCGCTTCGCTGGTTCACCCGTATCCGCTGGCGCTGGCGCCGCGGCTGAGCATGGCTCTGCGGCTACCCAAACAGACCGTGCTGCGCGCCGGCTATGGCATGAACTACACGGTGGGCCAGTACGCCACCTTCGCCGGCACCATGGCGCGCCAGCCGCTGGTGAACGAGCCCACGCTGGTGAACGAACAGACCAACGTGGCCTCGACCGCCGGAGCCTTCACGCTGGCCAACGGATTTCCCGCGCCCGACGCGGTGGGCAGCTACGCGCTGGACACGCACTATCATCTGCCGTACGTGCAGGCATATAACCTCGACATCCAGAAGACCTGGCGCTGGGGAGTGGTGATGAACCTGGGCTACAACGGATCGAAGGGCACGAACCTCGACATCACGAGTGCCCCGCGCGCTACCGTCAACAGCCAATTGACCGACCCCGGTAATGTGCCGTTCAACTACGAGCAATCCGCGGCATTCTCGCGGTTCAATGCCGGCACGCTGCGGCTGAACAAGCGCCTGACGAGCGGCATCGCGCTGGGCGCGAACTATCAGTATTCGCACTCGATTGACAACGCCGGCTCGGTGGGTGGCACTTCGACCGTGGAGGCGCAGGACTGGCAGGATCTGAGAGCCGAAGAAGGCAACTCGAGCTTTGACGTGCGTCACAAGGTGAGCGGCACCTATCTTTACGAACTGCCCTTCGGCAAGGACAAGCGTTGGCTCACCTCGGGCACGGCGGCGCACCTCTTCGAGGGCTTCTCGGTGTCGGGAAGCTACACCTTCGCCACCGGGACGCCGCTCACGCCCAGTTACAGCGACTCGGTCTCCGACGTGGCGCACGGCACGGCCGGCACGCTGCGGCCCAATCGCGTGCCGGGAGCTTCGGTCACTGCCGGGGGCGGAGCCTTGAAAGAGTGGTTCAACACAGCTGCCTATGCGCAGCCCAAGGCGGACGCGTACGGGAATGCCTTCGGGAACGCCTCGCGCAACTCGATCGCCGGGCCGGGAACCGTTTCCAACAACATGGCGCTCTCCAAGACCATGCAACTAGGCGGGACGCGCAGCATGGAGTTCCGCGCCACGGCCAACAACGTTTTCAACACCGTGCAGTATGCCGGGGTGGACACCAACCTGGACACGGCTACCGCAGGACAGGTGACCTCGGCAGCGGCGATGCGGTCGTTTCAATTCACGGCGCGGTTCAGGTTTTAGCGGGTTAGCGAGTTAGCAGGTTAGCCGCGCTGCGCGCGTGTTGGCGAGTTGGCAGGTTGGCGCGGGAAGGATGTTCATGACGGGTTGGATTCGGAGGATGGGAGCGGTGGTTGCGACGCTGGCGCTGGCGCCGGGCGCGCAGCCGGCCCTTGCGCAAAGCTCCGGCCAGCCGCCGGAGGCGCAGGTCTCGAACACGCCGCAGGCTGGATTTGTCCTCAAGATGAATGGCGAGCTGGTGCTGACCAACGTCATTGTTCGCGACGCAAAGACCGGCGAGTTGGTCGTGGGCCTCAAGCAGAGCGACTTCACCATCCAGGAGAACGGCAAGCCGCAGCAGATTGCCACCTTCGATTTTGAAAGCGTGGACAAGGCCGCGCCGCTGAACGAGGCCACGGTCAGCGGACTCGCCGCGGGAGCGAGCGGCAGCAAGGCCGTGGTGGTGGCCAGGCCCGAAGAGTTGCGCAACCACCGGCTGATCGTGATGTTCTTTGACCTGACCTCGATGCAGCCGGAAGATCTTGACCGCAGCGTGGATGCCGCCCGCGATTTTTTGAAGAACAAGATGCAGGTGGCGGACCTGGTGGCGCTGGTTTCGCTGGACACCACGCTCAAGGTGGACCAGGACTTTACGGCGGACAAGGATGCGCTGACGAAGGAAGTGGGCGCGTACAACGGCACCGAGGGGCAGGGATTTGCGCAAGGCGCGACGGCCAACTCCAACCAGGTGGAAGACACGACCGGCTACACACCGGACGAGAGCGAATACAACGACATCAACACCGATCGCGAATTGTTTGCTCTGCGCGCGGTGGCCAAGTCGCTGGAGAAGATCGGCGAGAAGAAGTCGCTGCTTTATTTTTCCGGCGGCATCTCGCGCGACGGCATTGAGAACCAGGCATCGTTGCGCGCGGCCATCAACGCGGCGGTGCGCGCCAACCTGGCCATCTACAGCGTGGACACGCGGGGGTTGCAGGCGATTTCGCCGCTGGGCGACGCATCCACGGGTAGCCTGCGCGGGACGGGAGCCTACAACGGCGGCGCGTTGACGAATAACATGAACGCCAACTTCGCCACGCAAGAAACGATGGCCACGCTCAGCTCGGACACCGGCGGCAAGGCATTCTTCGATTCAAACGATTTTGCACCGGCATTCGCCCAGGTGCAGCGCGACACTTCGGCTTACTACGCGGTCGGCTTCCACTCGAGCAACCCGCTGCGCGACGGCCGCTATCGCAAGCTGACCATCAAGGTCAGTCGCCCCGGCGTGAAGCTGGAGTACCGGCCCGGCTACTACGCGCCTGCGGACTTCAAGCACCAGGGCCAGGAAGATCGCGAGCGCGAGCTCGAAGAGCAGTTGGCCAGCGACTTGCCCGCCACCGACATGGCAGTCTATATGGACGCGATGTACTTCCGCTTGGACGAAAACCGCTTCTACGTGCCGGTTTCACTGATCGTGCCCGGCTCGCAGATTCCCTTTGTGAAAGGCGGCGACAAGGACAAGGCGACGCTGGACATCATCGGTTCGGTGATCGACGAGGGCAAGCGTCCGATTGGCCACGCGCGCGAGACCGTCAAGCTCAATCTCGACGCCGCATTGCAGGCGCGGCAGAAGAATATCCAGTACACGACCAGCTTCAATCTGCCGCCGGGCAAGTACGAATTGAAGTTTGTCGTCCGCGAAAATCAGACCGGCCAGATGGGTTCGTTTGAAGCGGAAATCACGCTGCCGGAGATGAAGAAGGCGCCGCTGAAGATGAGCTCGATCGTGCTGGCGTCGATGCGCCGGCCCAGTAAGCAGCAAAGCCTGCTTGTTCGCGCGGGCCAAGAGTACGTGCCCAACATCAGCCACGTCTTCCGCCAGGATCAGCACTTGTATCTGTTGTATGAGGTCTATAGCCCGGCGCGCGAAAAGCCCGCGGCCGATGCGCCCAGGGGAACCAAGCCGGGCATCAACGTGTTGAGCAGCCTCGAACTCATGCAAGGAGCGACGAAGGTGTATGAGACGCCGCTGGCGCGGGCCACGGCCATCAATGTAGAGGGGCGCGACGCGGTGGCCATCGAGCTGGATGTGCCGCTGGCCGGCCTGAAGCCGGGGTCCTACCTCTGCCAGTTGAACGTGATTGACGACGCGCAGGGCAGCTTTGCCTTTCCGCGCTTTGCGGTGCTGGTACGGGAACCGGTTCTGGTTCGCGATCCGGCGCCGGCGCAGCCGCCTGCGGCGGGTCAGTCTCGTTCCGGCGCACCTTCCGCGGGCGATTCCGGAACCAAGGCCCCAAACCCGTAAGGGCAATGCCTGCAACCCGATCCGCAGCACCTACCGCGCTTGAGAAGATACTGCTCGGTGAAAACAATGTCCGGCCCGTCGAAGTACCAGTCACCGGGTTCGAGGGGGACAACTGGGACGGGATCCTGATCCATGATGTCATTGTCTCGCAGTGGGGCGGCGGTTCCGGCACGTTGAGTAAAATCGAAGCATGAACCTCTCGGCTGAACATCGCGCGCGCCGCATCAAAATCATTCTCTTCGACGTGGATGGAGTGTTGACCGACGGCGGCATCTGGCTGATTCCCGTGCCCGCGCCCCCGGACGGCGCCACCAAAATGGTGGAGGCCAAGGGCTACAACGCACACGACGGCACGGCCATCTCGCTGGCGCGGCTGGGCGGCATGAAGCTGGGCATCATCACCAAGCGCATCAGCGAGACCGTGGCCCTGCGCGCCCGCGACCTCAAGCTCGAATTCGTTTACATGGGCGAGGCCTTCAAGATGCGCCCGGTACGCGAGATCATGGAGAAGGAAGGGGTGACGCTGGACGAGATTGCCTACGTGGGCGACGACGTGATCGACCTGCCGGTGATGCGCGAGTGCGGATTTGCCATCGCCGTCGCCAACGCCCGCGCGCAGGTAAAAGCCGAAGCGCATTACATCACCCCCAGCCGCGGCGGCGACGGCGCGGCCCGCGACGCGGTCGAGTTCATTCTCGAAGCCAAGGGCGTGCTGCAGCAATGCATCGAGGCCTACATCGACGAAGACAACCCCATCTCGCCTTCGATGGACATCGGTAAGGGGGGCGAGGACTTGCCGTCCAGGCAGGACTTGCCGGTTAGGCAATAGCATGGAGACCCAAGCAAGACGCGCGGTGGTGCTATTGAGCGGAGGCCTGGACTCGGCCACGGCGCTGGCGATCGCCAGGAGCCAGGGCTTTGAGCCTTACGCGCTTTCGTTCTCTTATGGCCAGAGGCACATCTTCGAGCTGGAAGCAGCTGCCCGTGTTGCCGCGTCGATTGGCGTGAAAGGGCATCGAACCGCGGTCATCGATCTGCGCGTCTTCGGCGGCTCCGCGTTGACGGCCGATATTGCCGTGCCCAAGGGCCGCGACGCGGAGCAGATGAGCCACGGCATTCCCATCACCTACGTTCCGGCGCGCAACACGATTTTTCTTTCGTTCGCGCTGGCGTGGGCTGAGGTGCTGGGCTCGAGCGATATCTTCATCGGCGTGAACGCGCTGGACTATTCCGGCTACCCGGATTGCCGGCCGGAGTTCATCGAAGCATTCGAGAGGATGGCCAACCTCGCCACCAAGGCCGGCGTCGAAGGGCGTCAGGCGCTCAAGATTCACACTCCGCTGATTGCGCTGACCAAGGCGCAGATCATTGCCTGGGGCATCGAGTTGGGCGTGAACTACCGGCTGACCAGTAGTTGCTACGATCCTTCGGCAACGGGTGCGCCATGCGGGCAGTGCGACTCCTGCCTGCTGCGGCAGAAGGGGTTCCGCGAAAACGGCATAGCCGACCCGCTGCGGTACGAAAGATCTGGCTTTTAGCTTTTAGCCATTAGCTTTCAGCTTGATCGTGCCAAGTTGACGGCCTCAACCCTTGCACGATGTGCTGGAAGCTAAGAGCTGGTAGCTGAAAGCTGGTTTTTATGAGCTATGTCGTAAAAGAGATCTTCTACACGTTGCAAGGCGAGGGCGCGCAGGCGGGCCGCGCGGCGGTCTTCTGCCGCTTCGCCGGCTGCAATCTCTGGTCGGGCCGCGAGGCTGACCGTGCTACGGCAATCTGCCGATTCTGTGACACGGATTTTGTTGGCGTGGATGGAACAGGCGGCGGCAAGTTTGATTCGGCTGAGGCCCTGGCCGCGGCCATTGAAGCCAAATGGCCTGCCAACTCGACGGGAAAGCGCTTCGTAGTCTGCACGGGCGGCGAACCGCTGCTGCAAATCGATGCGCTGCTGATCGACGCGCTGCATGACGTCAACTTTGAAATCGCCGTCGAGACCAACGGAACCATTGCCGCGCCGCCGGGGCTGGACTGGATCTGCGTGAGCCCCAAGGCGGGCGCGGTGTTTGCGCAGCGCGGCGGCGACGAGCTGAAGCTGGTCTTTCCCCAGGCCGGCGCCGAGCCTGCCGACTTTGAGCCGCTTCCCTTCCGGCACTTCTTCCTGCAACCCATGGACGGGCCGCATCGTGAGGAAAACACCCAACTCGCGCTCCGCTACTGCCTGAGTCACCCGCAATGGCGGCTCAGCCTGCAAACCCACAAGTTGCTGGGCATTCCATAAAATTGTGGTGTCTGGCGGCCCTGACTGCCGCGGTGTCTATTTCGATTTTCCCGCGGCCTCCGCCTCGGCGAGCCATCCGCGCCGCAGCTTCTCCGCAGGAATGCTGGACAAGTACGGCTTGATGTCGAGAATCGGCGTGCCGTCGAGCATATCCACGCCACGCACCAGGAGCGACGAATCCTTGCGCGCCAGCAACTCCACCACGGTGAGGCCAATCGGATTCGGTCGCCGCGGCGAGCGCGTGGTGAATAGCCCATGCGGCTGGCTGGTAGTGGGCGGGGTCACCACCAGGTCAAAGCCCTCTACGCGGTCGAAGACCCAGAGCACAATCAGATGCGAGTAGCCCTCGATGTCGGTGAGGCCGGCTTCAAATGCAGGCAGAATGCGCAATACGCCGGTCTCGGAGTGCTGGGCGTCCAGGCCCTTGGGAATAGAGGCTGTGTCTTTGAACGGGCTGCTGACAAATCCGATGGGCTGAGGGGCGAACATGGTCGGCTGCGCCTCCGCTTCTCATACTAGACCGGCTCCAGAGTTCTCGCGCCCTTTCGGGAATCGTGCAGGGTGGCATTTCCTTAAGGAAAATGACCTCGAGGGTATTGGCTCCGGGGTACAGCTACTCTGGAACCGGTGTAAGCGAGCGAAGCGACAGACCGCACCAGGCCTGCGGATTGAGTTTTTCATCGAGTGGGGAGATGGGAGGACCCGATCGGGGTCGAACCGATGACCTCTTCCATCCCATAGTGAAAGAATCACCAGAATCAACGACTTACAGAAGGTCCCAGTGACTGCCAGACATCGGTAAGTCCTTGAAAGCACGTTGAGGGAACGAAAGACTTGGGTTGAAGCCTGGGTTGCCGATGGCGTGTCTGCCCGCACGATGCTCTGCATTTCCAGGCGGTGCGCGGATGCCCTTCCATTAATGTCCCAATTCGGGCGGTGTGTTCTGTTTCTAGACTCTTCTCATGAAGTGGGCAATATTGACTACTTTCGTCTTGTCGCAATCTGGCCGACGGTTCCAACTAGATTCGTATACCGCCATTCGCAGCTGACCTGCTTCAGTGGATGCAACCGCATTCGACATGCGAAGTCCGGCCAGGCCATTGCTGAGGATTCCTAAACTCGGGAAATATCCGCGAAAGGAAAGAATTATGGCACTCGTAAGGAAGGCTGCCGTGCAGACTGCGTCCGCCCCAACAGATGGAAAGCCCTCGCTGGTAACCGCCCGCGAGGCGGAGGCGCAGCGCAAAAAGGCGCGGACTCTCGCCAAACAACAACAGGCAGCCGAGCGGATAGCGGCGGCTACCGCGGAACTGGCCTCGGGCATTGCCGAGGCGTCGTCGGCAGCCGAGGAATTGAAGCGTGCCAGCGATCAGATCGCTACCGGAGCCGAAGAGGCGTCGAGCGCGGCGCAGGAGTCTCTTGCCGCCTTCCAACAGGTGGGAGTTTCCATCGCACGGCAGTTGCAGAATGCCGATCTCAGTTCCGGCAAGGGCGAGGTCTGCCAAACGCTGATCGCTCGAACCAGCGGGGACGTGGCCGGCCTGATCGCGAACGTTGGAGTTGCCGCGCAGCGCCAGGTCGATTCCGTGCGCATGGTGGTTGAACTGGAGAAGCAGGCCGCCACGATCGGCGACATCGTCAAGGCGGTGGCGCGCATCGCCGACCAGACCAACCTGCTTGCCTTGAATGCGGCGATTGAAGCCGCGCGGGCCGGCAAGCACGGCAAGGGCTTCGCGGTAGTGGCCGACGAGGTGCGCACCCTGGCCGAGACCTCGGAGAAGAGCGCCAAGCAGATTCAGGAATTGGTGGGGCAGATCCAGGCGGATGTGAAGAAGATCGCCGAGGGCATCAATACCTCCGCCAAGACGATGGAAGAAGAGGTGGAAAAGGGCAAGATTATCACCGCGCAACTGGAGCAGATTCGCCTGGACGCCATTGAGATCGTCAAGGGCATCCGCGAGATTGCCGTAAATGCCGGGCAATCCAACGTTGCTTCGCAGCAGGCGCTGAAGGGTTCGCAGAGCATCGCGGCCGCCGCTGAAGAGCAGTCCTCCGCAGCCGAAGAATCCGGCAAGACGGTGGCCGAGCAGGCCCAGGCACTGGCCGAGTGCGAGCAGGCGGCGCAAGCCTTGTCTGAGCTGGCCGAGGATCTGAAGAACTCGACCGACGTGGCCAAAAGCGCCGAGCAGGTAGCTTCGTCCTCTGAGGAGCTATCGTCGGCGGTGCAGGAGATCAACCGTTCGAGCGCGCAGATCATGACCGCTCTCGGTCAGATTCGCAAAGGCGCGGAGGTGCAGTCCTCGGCCTCCGAGGAATCCGCCGCAGCGACCAACCAGATCGAGAAGGGTCTGGAGATCGCCCAGAAGCGTGCCACCTTCAGCGCCGAGAAGGTGCTTGCGATCAAGAACCTGCTGGGCGAGAACAAGACGGCCGTCAACGGACTAATCACCGGCCTGTCGAGCTCGGCGGACGCTTCTCGCGCCAGCATCAAGCAGATGAACGACCTGGAACTGGTGTCGCGGCGCATCGACAAGATCGTCGAGGCCATCAGCACGGTATCGATCCAGACCAACATGCTGGCCGTCAATGGAGCCATCGAAGCCGCGCGCGCCGGCGAGTTCGGCAAGGGCTTCGTGGTGGTGGCCACCGACATCCGCAACCTGGCCCACGACTCGGCGGAGAACGCCGATCGGATCAAGGACCTGGTAAAAGCGGTGCAGGACCAGATCGGCGTGGTGGGCCGCGACCTGAACGAGATTGTGGCCGCGGCCGTTACCGAGGTGGAGAAGGCCAAGAGCACGACCACCGACCTGGTTTCGATCGAGACCGACATCCTTGTGGTCGAAAAGGGCTGTCAGGAGATTCTCAACGCGTCGGAAGAGATAGCCGCCGCGCTGGGACAGGTCAAGAAGGGCATCGAGCAGATCTCGGCCGCCGCTACAGAAGCGGACAAGGCCGCCACCGAAGCCTCCAGCGCCGCCCAGCAACAGTCCAAGGGCGCCGAAGACCTGGCCGCAGCCATCGAAGAAATCGCTTCCCTGGCCGACGAACTGCAGAGCGCAGCGTAAGGGGATGATCCGATGACGATAAAGAACGGCAAGCACCGCAACGGCGGGACCGCGGTCCTGGAACCTGCTTCCGAGCCGGCTCCGGACGCGGTCCTGGAATCGATTTTGAAACCTATCTTGGGTGATCAACCCGAGGAGGCCGCGCGCCCTGCAAAGCAGGCCGCGGCGGCTGCCTCGGCAGTTCAAAAGGAAGCACAGCAGGGAACGCAGCAGTTTGTCACCTTCATCGCAGGAGACGAGGTCTTTGCGGCCGACATGTCGCCGGTGAAAGAGATTATCCGCGTCCCCGACGTGGTGCGGGTGCCGTTGGCTCCCGCGGCGCTCGAGGGCCTGGCCAATCTGCGCGGCAAGGTGTTGCCCATCATCTCCCTGCGGCGCCTGTTCGGCTTTGAAGAGCTGGCGCACGACGACGCCACGCGGGCTCTGGTCATCGATGTCGGCCAGCCGCTGGGATTTGTGGTGGACCGCGTCTCCAGCGTGATGGGCGTGGATGCTGGCCACATTGAAGACGTGGGCTCCATTCGCACCACGGTCAATACCGAAGTGCTTTCCAGCCTCATCAAGGACGCAGGCGGCCACGCCATGATCATGGTGCTGGACTTTGCCAAGCTCATCGCGCGGGAGTTCTCGCAGATTGCCGCCATCACGCGGAGCGCTTCGGTCGCAGGCGCGGCGCAGGCTGTTGCGCAGAGCGAGGAAGAGGACTCCAGCGACGAGTTGCAATTGGTCAGTTTCGACGTCGATGGCCAGGAGTACGCCATCGCCATTGAAGACGTGCAGGAGATTGTGCAGGTGCCGGAGGCGGTGATTCATGTGCCTCATTCGGAGGCGCACGTGCTGGGCGTGATGACCCTGCGCAGCCGCCTGCTGCCCCTGGTGAACCTGCGCACGATGTTCGCGCTGCCATATCGCGAACTGGATGAGAAGAGCCGCATCGTGGTGCTTACCCTGGGCGGCGTCTCGGTGGGCGTGGTGGTGGACGCGGTCAGCGAGGTGCTGCGCGTTTCCAAGTCCGGAGTCGATCCTCTGCCTGCGATGCTTGCACGCGAAGGAAACCTGGCGGAAGTCACTTCAATCTGCCGCCTCGACAATGGCAAGCGCATGGTGTCGATCGTTACCGCACGCAATCTCTTCGGTCATTCCGTCGTGAAGGAGGCATTGAGCGCCGTGAACGAAAGCGAACTGGAACAAGGCCAGCAAAGCATGGAAGCGGACGACAACCTGGACGACGACGAGCAGGTAGTCATCTTCCGCCTGGACAAGGAGGAGTTCGGCGCGCCGATTGCCAGCGTGCAGGAGATCGTCCGCGTGCCCGACGAACTGGTGCGGGTTCCCAAAGCGCCGTCGTTTGTTGAAGGTGTCATCAACCTGCGGGGAACCGTTTTGCCGGTGATCGATCTTCGGTTGCGGCTGGGCCTCAATCAGGTGGCGCGCTCCGATCGCCAGCGGATCATGGTGTTCCTCATCTCCGGCGTGCGCACCGGGTTCATCGTCGATCAGGTAGCCGAAGTGCTCAAGATTCCCAAGGCTTCCATTGAATCGGCGCCGCAGCTCTCTCCAGAGCAGAGCCTGCTGCTGAGCCGCATGGCCAACCTGGAAAAGCAGAAGCGGATGGTGCAGTTGATCGATCCGCCGCACCTGATGGGGCAGAAGGAGCTGGTGGCGCTGGCCGCCGTCGCCGGGTGAGTCCATGATCAAGCTGCTCATTGTGGATGACTCGGCGCTGATGCGGCGCCAGTTGATGAATCTGTTTCAGGCCGAGGGCGACTTTGAGATCCGCCAGGCCCGCAACGGCGACGAGGCGGTGAGGGAAAACCGGGAGTTCCAGCCGGATGTTGTCACGCTAGACATCAACATGCCGGAGATGGATGGACTGACCGCGCTTTCCCTCATCATGGCCGAAAGGCCGGTGGCTGTGGTCATGGTCTCCTCGCTGACCAACGAGGGCGCCCTGGCAACGTTTGAGGCCCTCAACCTGGGTGCGGTGGATTATGTCGCCAAGCCCGGAGGCACCATTTCGCTGTCCATCGACCGGGTAGCCACGGAACTGCTTGCCAAGGTGCGCAGCGCAGCGCGTGCGCGACCGAGAGGAAAGGCATCGGTCGCGGCCACCGTGGCCCGGCGCATGCAAGAGGAGCGAAGGAAAGCCGCGCAGGCCTCAGCAGCGCTGGCCGAGCCAAGGGGAAGCATCGAGGGGCTTTTGGTCGTAGGCGCTTCGACGGGCGGGCCGCGGGCGCTGGAGATTGTTCTCTCCGGCTTGCACGCCAGCTTCCCGTGGCCGGTCGTGGTGGCGCAACACATGCCGGCGGCGTTTACCAAGGCCTTTGCCGAACGGCTGGACCAATGTTGCGCTCTGCGGGTTGTAGAGGCGGCCAGTGCGCTGGCTCTTGAGACAGGCAAGATCTATATCGGCCGGGGCGGGGCAGACACGCTGCTGGCAAACCGGGCGGGCAGGCTCGCCGTGCTGGCGGCGCCGGAGAACGCGAAGTATCTGTGGCACCCGTCGGTCGAGTTGCTGGGCCGGTCGGCGCTGGAACACTACGATGCAAAGCGGATTACAGCGGTGTTGCTGACGGGCATGGGCTACGACGGATCCGATGCGTTCGCCGAGATCAAAAAGCGCGGTGGGCGCACCATTGCCGAATCGGAAGACTCGGCGGTGGTTTACGGAATGCCGGCGGAGTTGGTCAGGAAGGGTGGCGCAAGCCTGGTGCTGCCTGCCGAGAGGATCGCCACGCAGTTGAACGTGTGGGCTGGCCGGTAAGAAACGAGGTTGGCGCTAACGGAGATTGTCCGGACCAGCCAGTGAGGAAAGAAGGATGGCTCTCGTCAAGGGGAAGATCGGCGAGTTGACAGACCGGGACACGGGCAAGCCAGAGAGGAACTGCGAGCAATTGGCGGCCGCTCTGGAGAGCGCCGATGCCGGTGGGCGCCGCCACGCAGCGCGCGCGATCGGGAGCTGTCCCGGCGCGGCGGCTGTACTAGTGGCCCGTCTGAAGAGCGAGCAGGACCTTGCGGTGCGCGAGGCAATTCTCCATACGCTGCTACGTCTTCGCGATCCATCGGTGGCCTCGGGGCTGGCTGCCTACTTGCGCAGCGAAGATGCGGCCCTGCGCAATGAAGTCATCGAGACGATGAAGCGGCTCGGGGCAGAAGTTGCGCCGGTGCTGCGCCTGCTGCTTTCCGATCCCGATCCCGATGTTCGCATCTTCGCCGTCAACATACTCGATTCCGAACGCTACCCCGAGGTGGAGAGCCGGCTGATCGAGGTCATCGAACATGACCCGCATGTAAATGTCTGCGCCACTGCGGTGGACTTGTTGTGCGAGGCGGGTACGGAGGCAGCCCGCGATCCGCTGGTTCGCCTCAAGGCGCGCTTCCCCACGGAAGCCTACATCCAATTTGCGGCCGATCTGGCGCTCAAGCGCATTCGCGAAATCTGACCCCTCATGACCGCAGCTTCGTCCTCGCAAGAACCCGGGCCCTGCATCACCACCGAGGACTTCCTGAAGTTTCGGGAGTTCTTCTATCGCCGTACGGGCATCAGCTTCGAGCCCTCCAAGCGCTACTTTGTTGACAAGCGCCTGGTTGAGCGCATCGAGGCCACGCGCACGGGAAACTTCCGCGCCTACTTCACCCTGCTGCGCTTTCAGGCATCGGGCGAAGAGATCGAACAGCTCACCAACCTGATGACGGTGAACGAAACCTATTTTCTGCGCGAGGAATATCAGTTCAAGTGCCTGGTCGAATCCATCCTCCCGGAGATTGTGCGTCGCCGGACCAGTTCAACCCCCATCCGCATCTGGTGCATCCCGTCGTCCAGCGGCGAAGAGCCTTATTCAGTTGCCATGTACCTGCTGGAGACCTGGAGCGGCATCCGCGAGTGGGATGTGGAGATCCTTTCCTCTGACATCGATACCGGCATCCTGCGCCGGGCCAAGTCTGGGCGCTATTCGGCCCGTTCCGTGCAATATGTGCCGCCCCGCTGGCTCGCCAAGTACTTCAAGAGCGTGGGCGACGAATACCAGCTTTCTGACGATCTGCGCCAGGCGGTCGAGTTTACCCGCGTCAACCTGGCCGAGCCGGGCGACACACTCGACTACCGGAACTTTGATGTGATCTTCTGCCGCAATCTGCTCATCTACTTTGACGACCGGTCGCGCCAGACGGCGGCGGAAACCTTCTATGAGGCGCTCAATCCCGGCGGCTATGTTTGCCTGGGCCACTCTGAATCCATGAGCCGCATCTCGTCGCTGTTCGAGGTGCGCAAGTTTCCCGAGGCGATTGTTTACAGGAAGCGCCTGGAGGCCAAATGAAACGCATTCTGATTGTCGACGATGCAGCCACCGTGCGCATGTTCCATCGCGGCATTCTGGAGTCGGCCGGATACGCGGTGGAAGAGGCGCTGAACGGCATCGAGGCCCTCGAAAAAGCCCTGGAAGCCGCGGATGCACCTTTCGATCTCTATCTGGTGGACGTGAATATGCCCAGGCTTGACGGCTATGGCTTTCTCAAGGAACTGCGCAGGCAGGAGATTCCGCAGCAGCCGGCCATCATGGTTTCGACAGAAGCCGCGGCGGGCGACGAGATGTCGGCCTATCAGGCGGGCGCCAACGGGTACCTGGTCAAACCCGTCCAGCCTGCCAAGTTGTTGACGCATGTGCGGCTCATGCTTGGGGAGGCAACCCGATGAATCCCCTGCTCGATCAATTCCTGTCTGAATCGCGTGAGTTCTCGCAGGGCATCGCTGCCAAGTTGATGCAACTGGAAGATGCGCCCAGCGACCAGGGTGTCATCAACGAACTCTTTCGCCTTGTGCATACGCTCAAGGGCAATAGCGGCCTGTTTTCATTTCCTGACTTGACCCGTGTGCTTCATGCTGGTGAAGACTTGCTGGGGCTGGTGCGGAATGGCCAGATCGTCTACTCGAGCCCGTTGGCCGACCGGCTGCTGGAGGCGATCGATCTGGTGATGGCCATGTGCGCGGAGATCGAGGCGACAGAGCAGATTGGCGGCTCCTGGGCTCAGGAGGCAGTCCGCATGGCAGAGTCGCTGCGGGAGCTGATGCCGGCCGTTGAAGCCGAAGCGAAGACTCCCGTCCGCACTGCGGCGCTCTCGGCTCCGGTTGAGTTGCCGCCCCTTGCCGAGATTCCTGAGGCGGCGCGCCTCGAGGCCCTCCGTCAGTGTCATGATGGGGAAACAGTGCACTGGGTCTGCTACGCGCCGGCGCCGGACTGTTTCTTTCAAGGGGACGACCCGCTCTATTCCGCACGGCAGACCCCCAGGCTGCTTTGGGGCAGTGCAACGTCATCCCAGTCTCTGCCTTCTCTTGCCGAGCTCGACACCTACCGCTGCCTGCTCGAGTTCCACCTGCTGAGCACGGCCTCTCGTGAGGAACTGGATGAGCACTTCCGTTACGTGCCGGATCAGGTGCGCATTACACAGGTCAATCCACTCTGGCTGGCAGATCCTGAAGCCGCGCTGATGGATAGCGAGGCGGTCAACGCTGTAGCAGCGGAGTCTGCTCCACAGACAGGTGCGGCGAAATCCGCCCAATCCGTCGAGGAACAAGTGGCCGCGCTCGATGCGATTCTCACCGCACAGCTCGAGATCCTCCGGCTTGAGGACCACCCGAACTGGTTTGCCGGCAGGCTCAAGGCGGTTGCAACAGTGCTGCGGAATGTCACCAGGGCGGCAGGCGATCGCGGCACGGCAAGCGAGCTTGAAGCCGTCTTGGCGGAGTGCCTGGCAACAGGGCAGGGCTCCTTGTTGCTGTTGTGGCTTGAGGCCAGCAGAGAGCAGTTGATCGCCGGCCATGCTGCCCAACTGGCCGCTGCGCCTGGACCAGGCGCAACGCCCTCGCAAGGAACGGAAGAAGCCGACGCCACCTCTCAACCAGGAGTCGCAAAACCGCCGGCTGACGAGGGCATCAAGTTTGGCCGGCGTGCAGAGGACGTGCCCGGCGCTCAACGCAGCATCAAGGTCGACCAGGCCAAGATCGACCGGCTCATGAACCTGATTGGCGAACTCGTGGTCTCAAAGAACGCGTTGCCCTATCTGGCCCAGCGAGCGGAGACCCAATTCGGCGTACGCGAACTCTCCCGCGAAATCAAGGGGGAGTATTCAACCATCAATCGCATCGCCGACGAGATGCAGGACGCGATCATGCAGGTGCGCATGATGGCCGTCTCGTTTGTGTTTCAGCGCTTTCCGCGATTGGTGCGCGATATTTCCCGCAAGCTGGGCAAAGAGGTTCAACTGGTGCTCGAGGGCGAGCAGACCGAGGCGGACAAGAACATCATCGAGTCGCTGGCCGACCCGTTAATCCACATTGTCCGCAACAGTCTCGACCATGGTCTTGAGACTCCTGAGATCCGGCGCGCCCGCGGCAAGCCTGAGACCGGCACGCTGACCATTCGCGCCGCTCAGGAAGGTGACCGCGTCCTCATAGGGATCACCGACGACGGAAAAGGAATTGACCCGGCCATCATCAAGCGCAAGGCTTACCAGAAGGGACTGATCGATGAAGCAGCGCTCGAGCGGATCGACGACCGCGAGGCCGTCAACCTGATCTTTGCCGCGGGCCTGTCAACGGCTGAAGTCGTCTCAGACCTCTCCGGCCGCGGAGTGGGTATGGATGTGGTGCGTTCCGCCGTGGAGAAACTCAACGGCGCCGTGACCGTGGAGAGCCGCCTGGGCAAGGGCACCACGATTCGCATCTCGTTGCCCCTCTCGATGGCAGTGACTCAGGTAATGATCATCGAGTCGGATGGACAACTGTTTGGGGTGCCCATGGACAACGTGGTTGAAACTGTCCGTGTTCCCAGGCGCAGCTTGCACCACATCAAGCAGAGCATGACGGCCGTCCTGCGCGGCCGTACAGTGCCTTTGAAGGCCTTGAACTCATTGCTCGGAATCCCAGCTAGTCCAAAGCTGAATTCCGACGATGAATTTGCCGTGCTGCTGGTTCAAGCGGGCGGTGAAGTAGTGGGCCTACTCGTAGATGGCTTCAAGGAGACAGCCGGCCTGATTCAAAAGCCGTTTGGCGGCATCCTGTCCGGGCTGTCTGCTTTCTCCGGTTCTGCTCTCATGGGCGATGGTTCAGTCCTCATGATTCTCAATATTCGGGAGATCGTCTGATGCCAATCGAATTCAAAAGAAACCGGGCCGTGTTTCACGACGTGGTTGGTGTGGAAGAGGCCGAGGGGCTGCTGGAATGGCTGCAGAGCAAGCCGGCCGCCAAGATCGATCTGGCTCCCTGCCGCCACCTGCATACCGCCAACCTGCAGGTACTGATGGCCTCAAGCCCCGCAGTATCGGCGTGGCCGGAGAACCCCGAACTGAGAGCCTGGCTTGAGGCCGCCCTGAAGCCCAGGTCTTGAGGAGCGCCCAAGGCAATCACCATTCTCGTCGTCGACGACTCGGTCACTATTCCGATGAGCCTTAAAACTGGTCTGACCATGCACGGATTTCAGGTGGAAACCGCCAAAAGCGGTCAGGCAGCACTGGACCTGTCGAAGTCTGGCCTGAAGCCCGGTTTGATTCTCACCGATGTGAATATGCCAATCATGGGCGGGTTGGAATTGATTGGAAAAATACGTGCTCTGCCGGGTTTTCGATTCCTTCCTGCGCTTCCGCCTGGTCGTCATCGCTGGCCTGGACATTGAACGGCTCCTTGGCGATCTCAATGCAGCCTGAGATGGTATCAACTTCGACTCAATCTAACTAAACCATTTGGAATCAATGCCGATGTAGCTATTGGGAGGAATGCGGTTTCCCGGTAAGAGGGCTGCGCATCCCGTTGGTTTCGCCCTGGTTTCTGGGACTCGCTCTCAGGGGCGTCGAAGTCCCGTGGTAGAAGACGCATTGCAGGAATCCGTTGCCCGTGGCGCCAAGCAACATCACCGCGGCGCAGGCCGGAATCTGAAGAGAACACGCAGGATGCGTCAGCTCTCGTTTGCCGGAATGCTCGGCTGCAGGAAGGAGGGCATGGAAGATCCGTGATGCCGTTCAGGTGCCAGAGCCGATCTCTTCGCTCTGTTGCGCGGGGGATTCCCCTGCGGACGCGTCAGAATTCCCACGCTGAAATCAAGCAATCCGGAGCTCATTGGCAGACCGTGCCGGTCCTCCACGGCCGGTCGGCTCGCCGCACATTCATGCTCAAAACAGCCAGGAGCTGTTTCGCCTTTTGGCTTGCGGTACTGAGTCTGCCAGCCTTTGGACAGATGATGTTGGTCCCGGTGATTACAACGGTGGCGGGCACGGGGACGGCGTGCGCAGCTCCAGGGAACAGCTGTGGCGATGCCGGAGCGGCGACGGCTGCTTACCTGAATAATGCCCAGCATGTCGCGGTCGACAGTGCAGGGAACCTCTACATCGCAGACAACGCCGACAATCGCGTGCGCAAGGTGACGGCCGCGACCGGGCTGATTTCGACCGTAGCCGGAAACGGTACCCAGTGCGCCAGCCCCACGGCAACCTGCGGAGATGGAGGCGCGGCCACCAGCGCCAATCTTAACTATCCGAACGCGACGGTAGTGGACGCGGCGGGGAATCTTTATATCGCAGACAGGGTAGACAATCGCGTTCGCAAGGTCTCGGCGAGTACCGGCCACATCTCAACGATTGCCGGCACGGGAACGGCCTGTTCGAGCCCTACGTTGGCCTGCGGGGATGGCGGCGCCGCAACCAGCGCCTACCTCAACGCGCCCATCGATCTTGCCCTGGACGGAGCTGGAAATCTCTATATTGCCGACTACAACGACAATCGCGTCCGCAAGGTGTCTGCGGCGACCGGCCACATCTCCACCATCGCCGGAACTGGCGCCAGCTGCTCCAGCCCGACGGCTAGTTGCGGAGACGGCGGGGCCGCCACGAGCGCGGAGCTAAACCTGGTCCGCGGCATCGCATTCGACGCCCAGGGAAACGGCTATATCGCCGATATGTCCGACAATCGCATTCGGAAGATTACGGCGGCAACCGGCTATATCTCCACCATCGCGGGGAATGGCACCCCTTGTTCCTCGCCGGGTAACTCCTGCGGGGACGGAGGCGCAGCGGCCAGCGCCAACCTCGACTCTCCCACCAATCTGGCCGTCGATCTTGCCGGCAATCTCTATTTTTCAGATTACTTGGACCAGCGGGTTCGCAAGGTGTCTGCGGCCACCGGCACAATCAGCGCGTTTGCCGGGAATGGCACGCAATGCGCGGCCGCAACTGATGCCTGCGGGGATGGAGCAACATCCGTAAGCGCTAATCTCTACAATCCTACGGGCGTTGCAGTTGATACCTCCGGCAACATTTATATCTCCGACTTCCTCGACAATCGCATTCGGAAAGTATTGGCCAACACCACAGCCGTGCCTCTTCCGACGACAAGCCTTGCTGCCAGCAGCGCTGTTGAGAATGTCAGCCTGTCCACCACCGCGAGCGAGACGATTACCAGCATCACGGTTCCCGCTTCACAGGGTGGCAATTTCGAGTACACTCTCGGAACGGTTACCGGCTGCACCGTAGGCTCGAGCAACCCCAGCGGCGCCATCTGCTCGCTGCCGGTGACTTTCAGTCCCGCTTTCCCCGGCAACCGGCCGGTACCGCTCGAGGTGGCGACCAGCAATGGAAACGTCAACTTCGCTCTGACCGGCACGGGCAGCGGCCCATTGGCTGTATTGACACCAGGCGTGATCGCCACTGCGGCTGGCACAGGTACGGTTTGCGCCGCCCCCACCGCCAGCCCGGCCTGCGGAGACACGGGAACGGCCACCGCCGCTACCCTGAATTCTCCCGAAAGCATATTTGTAGACAGCCTGGGCAACGCCTGGGTCGCAGACACGAACGACAATCGGATACGGAAATTCTCTGTGAACGGAACGATCACCACGGTGGCGGGAACGGGAACGGCGTGCGCCGCCCCGACCAACACCTGCGGAGACGGCGGACTGGCGACCGCAGCCGGCGCCGAGCTGAACAATCCTACCGGCGTCTACGTGGACGGCGCAGGTAACCTTTTCATTGCCGACTTCAACGACAACCGGATTCGAAAGGTTGCGGCGGGAACGCAGATTTTGACGACGGTGGCGGGTACGGGAACGGCGTGCGCCGCCCCGGCCAACACCTGCGGAGATGGCGGAGCGGCAACCGGCGCCCAACTGAATGGACCTGTCAACCTGGCGATGGACGGCCAGGGCAACCTGTACATCGCGGATATGTACGACGATCGCATCCGCATGCTGGGGGCTTCGACAGGGTTGCTGACAACGGTGACGGGCAGCGGCACGGCGTGTTCCAGCCCGACCAGTTCTTGCGGAGATGGAGCGTCCGCCCTGCTGGCCAACCTGAACGCCCCCCGCGGCGTGTTCGTGGACGGGGGTAACAACCTCTACATCGCCGACACCGGCGACAACCGTGTTCGCGAGGTCCAGGCGTTCAATACGGGCTCTGGCGCGGGAATCATCACCACGGTTGCGGGCACAGGAACGGCGTGCGCGGGTGGAGGCGCCGCCTGCGGAGATGGCGCGGCGGCCACGGCGGCCCAACTCAATGGGCCCCAGGCTTTGCTGGTCGACAATGCCGGAGACATCTACATTGCCGACCGCGGCGATGACCGCATCCGCAAGGTGGCCGCGGGCTCGGGCTTCATCTGGACCGTGGCCGGCAATGGAACGGCGGGCTACACCGCAGACAACGTCGCGGCCACGGCAACGGATTTAAACTTGCCGCAAGGCGTCGCTCTGGATGGCGCGGGCAACCTCTACGCTGCCGACACTTCGAACCATCGCATCCGCTTGGTCAAGCTGGCCCAATCGATGCTCACCTTTCCCACTTCAACTCCGATTGGCGCCTCAGACACAACCGACGATCCCGAAATTGCCATGGTCTCGAACATCGGCAACGCAGATCTGACCTTTTCGCCGGCCGTATCGGGCTCAAACCCGAGCATTGCCACTTACTTCTCGCTCGGCGCAGCCACCACTTGCCCGGAACTCACTCCTGCCTCAAATCCGGCGACGCTCTCTTCGGGATCGGATTGCGACTATGCCGTCGACTTCGCTCCCACCACAGTTGGCACGGTGAATGGTTCCGCGGTGCTCACCGACAATTCGCAAAATGCGGCCGGCACACAGCAGACCATCACACTTTCCGCCACCGCGGTTGCCGCCAACACCACCACGACGCTCTCCACCTCGGGAACGCCCTCGGTCCATGGCGCCTCCGTCACTTTCACGGCAACGGTCGCGCCCACCGAGGGCTCGGCGGTTCCCGTGGGCACAGTGCAATTCAGCGTCAACAGTGTAGCCACCGGGTCGCCAGTCACCCTCAACGCCGGCGGCGCGGCCACCTTCACCAGCACCACGCTCAGCGTTGGAACCAACAGCATCGCCGCAGCCTACACCACCACCTCCTCCAACTTCAACTCCAGCACTTCATCCGTGCTCAGCCAGGTGGTGACGAAAGCTCCCACCAGCGGGACCATCAGCTGGACCACCCCCGCATCCATCCCGTACGGAACCGCCCTCAGCGCCACGCAGTTGAATGCCACATCCACATTGGCGGGTACCTTTGCTTACTCTCCTGCCGCAGGAACCGTTCTCACCGTCGGCGCCCATACGCTGACGGCCACCTTCACGCCCGCCGACACCACCGACTACTCGACCGGAACCGCCTCGGTCCCGATCACCGTCACCGATGCCGCCGCCACCACCACCCTCACGCTCTCGACCAGTACGCTGGCCCACGGCCAGGCGCTCACGCTGACCGCGACCGTAACCTCAGGCGCGGCAGCGGTTCATCCCGGATCGATCGCCTTCTGCAACGCCAGCTTCAGCCTGTGCCTGAACCAAGCGGTGGTGGGCAAGGCGCAGCTGACCAGTTCCGGCACGGCAAGCATCAAGATCATCCCCAGTATCGGAACACACACCTACAATGCCATCTTCGCCGGCAACTCTGACTTTGCCGCCAGCAAGTCTTCCAACGCTTCCGTCACAGTCACCGGGACCTTTGCCACGACCACTGCGCTTTCCACCAGCGGCTCGGCGGGCAGTTACACGCTCACCGGCACGGTCCACTCCCCCGCGGCCACAGGGCTCGCACCCACCGGTGCGGTCACCTTTGAAGACACCAGCAATGGCAACTACGCCGTAGCCTCGGCAACGCTCGGCTCCGCCACCCAGACCCAGACCTTCAACTCCGGGTCGTCGTATACAGCGACTGCTTCGCGCGACGTAGCCATTGCCGACTTCAACGGCGACGGCATCCCCGACATAGCTGTCGTGAATCAGAGCAGCGGAAGCGTTGACATCCTGCTTGGCAACGGCGACGGAACCTTCGCCGTTGCATCCGGCTCGC
>Ga0302320_10004549_pt1 | contig 31480 bp, 23 predicted proteins | sample Bog_T0_3_FD_202130 | JGI IMG/M metagenome (GOLD analysis project Ga0302320, IMG submission 202130) | Peat permafrost microbial communities from Stordalen Mire near Abisko, Sweden - Bog_T0_3 | ecosystem: Environmental > Terrestrial > Soil > Wetlands > Peat | place: Sweden: Abisko, Stordalen Mire... | reverse complement strand
AACCGAGCGGTATCAAGAATCGTTCCAGAACCGATGACCCGATTCGGGGGGAACCCCGAGAGTTTCCAGCCCGCGTATGTCAGAACGTCTACAGGATTGGTTGCTATAAGGAGAATCGCGTTCGCGGCGTGGCGAACCACTTCAGGAATGATCTTTTGGAAGATGGAAGCATTCTTCTTGATCAGGTCTAGGCGGTTCTCACCCGCCTTCTGGTTGGTTCCGGCCGCGACAATGACGATAGTCGCACCCGCGCAGTCCGCATAGTCTCCGGCCCAGATACGAGTCGGATGAGCGAAGGGCTGGGCGTGGTTCAAATCCATTGCCTGACCCTCTGCCTTAGATCTCTCCACGTCGATCAACACGATTTCCGCGGCCAAGCCGCTCAGGAGCAGCGCGTACGCGGTCGTGGCTCCCACGTTTCCGGCTCCGATGATGGCAATCCGGACCGGTTCGGCATGAGATTTGCTCATTGGTTTCATCTCTTCGGGCCCCCCGATTACACCTTCTTGAGCCACGGTTGGTGGACTCTTATACGATCGTCATCATCCCATTTGACGACCGCGTCATCTTCATTCACTTGCCGAACTGTGCCGAATTCTCCCGTCGGCAATCCGAAGTCGCCCAAACCCTCAACGCGATCTCCGGGACTCAGTTCTTGACCAGTGCCGGAAGGGTCGACAAGCGGTGGCTTCTTCGCACGGTCTGAATCAGGCGCTGCCCCGCGGTGCGACAACGGCGGTTGCGGAGCTTTACGCAGTCTGGGTGTCGGCTTATCGCTCTTACGAGGCGTATCCACGCATTCTTTCCGAGAGCCCAGATCTGCTCTTCGCTTCGACAGCTCAGCCACTTGATTACAGAATGGGCGTGGAGAGAGTGGTTTGGCTGATCCAAACTGCTCAGTTCTGATAATCGACGCGGGTGACGTCGAGCGCTCGGCTCGACACCAGATCTGCACCGCTATCCCCTGGCTCTCCCGAAGGAAACGGCGCACTGAGGCTGGATCGACTTCAGGCCGAACTGGATAACCACCAAAGAGTCCGCTGGACCGGAGCGTGTCGCCTTCGGCAATCGATCGACCGCTCCACGAGCAAGCGCGCGATGGTATCGACCGCAACCAAACAAGTATTCAGCACGGAGAGACTGATGCCTTTGCCGAGGCCGCAGGACTCGGGAACGACTCCGACGACAATTACCTCGGACGGGGCATGACCGGCCAGCCTCAACTGCGTCAGCGACTCCTGAACCCCGGGGTCATGCGATGTCAGACGAAGCTGAGCGTGAGATGAGCCAAGATCGTCTTCGCAATAGACGCACAAAGTTCCCGGCTTTTCTTCTTTATGCGGATAAATAGCATCCGCGATTACGACCAGATCCGTATCGTACAAATACGGCGCGAGGTCTAGTCCCGGTGTCCCGAGATCGAGAATTTCAACATTCGAGTCGCACTGATATAGGCGACGAAACATCTCCACAGCCAAAGGGCCAAAGCCGTCATCGCCAAGAAGAACGTTGCCGATGCCGACAACGGCGATTCGGTGAAAAGGGCGTCCCGCACCGGGATTTACGACGCCCGTGCTCATAGGACCTTTACCCGCGCGATCTCTCGACCGCTCACATCCAGCGTATGACATGCGCAGGCCATGCATGGATCGAAAGAGTGTACCGTGCGGAGTACTTCGAGAGGCTTCTCCGGATCGACCACCGGGTTCGCGATAAGGGAGGTTTCGTAGGGTCCAGGAACACCTTTCGCATCGCGGGGACTAGCGTTCCAGGTGGTCGGCACCACCGCCTGGTAGTTGGTGAAAGAACCTTTGTCGATGATCACCCAGTGAGAAAGAGAGCCACGTGGTGCTTCGTGCATCCCGACGCCCTCGCATTCATGCGACGGAAATTGAGGCGGATTGAAAGTAGTGTCGTCGCCCTTGAGAATGTTGTCGGTGAGCAATTGCCAGTGCTGCAGCGCCAGGTCGGAGAGCATGGCGGAGCGGATCGCGCGGGCAAGGTAACGCCCCATGGTCGATTGCAGGTCCTCCGGGGTCAGATTGAAACCGGGTGCGCCGGAATCATGAACCGAGGAAATCGTCTTGAAAGCGGTGTCCGTCCATTTGCGCGTGAGCGGATGGCCGGAGGCGTAGCCGACCAGAACATTCGCCAACGGACCGACCTGGATCGGTTGACCGTTGTAACGCGGAGCCTTTACCCAGGTGTATTTCTTGTCGGCCTGGAAATCGGTGTAGTTAGGATCGGTCTCACCCTTCCAGGGTGTCTGCGCACCTTCGCCTTTGTACCAAGCGTGCGTCACATCCTCGGCGACCGCAGAGCGGAAGGCTTGATCACGCCAATTTTGAATTGGTTGCACGGAAGCGAGGTTTCCCTTCATGATCAGACCTCCTGGAAGATCGAATTGCGTAGCTTTTGCATCCGTGGGAAGGTCAGGGACAGCAAGATAATTTGCAACACCGCGGCCATATCGGAACCACTCGGGGTAGGAACCTGAGAGCAGGCAGGCATCCACGAAATACGCCTGCTGCACAAACGGGATCAACTCCTGAAGCAGGGATTGCAACATCCCCAGGCGGTCCATATTAAAAGTCGCCAGGCTGTTGAGGTTAATTGCATTCATCACGCCGCCAACTGCGAGGTTCTGAATGTGCGGCGTTTTTCCTCCAAGAACTCCGACGATCTGACATGCTTTGCGCTGGAATTCCAGCGCCTGCAAGTAGTGAGCAAACAAAATCAGGTTCAGTTCCGGGCTTAAGCGCATCGCCGGATGACCCCAGTAGCCGTGAGAAAAGATGCCCAGTTGGCCGCTGTCAACCATGCCTTTGACCTTGCTCTGCACCGCCTCCAGTTCGCGGCGCGAATTCCCCGGCCAATTGCTGTAACCTTCCGCGATGGACGCCGCGCGTGCCGGATCAGCTTTGGGGATGGTCGCGATGTCCACCCAATCGAGAGAAGACAGCTGATAGAAATGAATAATATGGTCGTGCAGTGCGTGCGCGATGAGAATCAGATTGCGGATGTACTGGGCGTTCGCTGGAATTTCCAGCTGGAGAGCATCTTCAACGGCGCGCACCGAGGCGATGGCGTGAACTGTAGTGCAGACTCCGCAGAAGCGCTGCGCAAACACCCAGCCTTCGCGCGCATCACGCCCCCGCAGAATCGTTTCGAGTCCGCGCCACATGGTGCAACTCGCCCATGCCTTCTGCACCTTGCCGCCATCGACCTCGACGTCAATGCGCAGGTGGCCTTCGATGCGAGTTACCGGGTCGATAGAGATGCGGGCCATCGGGTTCCCCTTTCTGGTCTTTTTGTTGGACGGCGCCTCGGCGCGGGTCTGAACATGTAATTCCAATCCTTGATCTCCCCAGGTAATACAGCGAAATATTTGACTGCAAGAAGAAAAGCCATGATCCCGAGCGCGATATAACCAATCGCCATTAACACCTCAGGCAGGGACGGGAAATAGCTGGCCCGGTGCGCTGGGATATACGCAATCGTGGTTGGAATGAAGCGGTAGTACATCCCTCCCAAACAAGCGAGCGTGGCCATCTTCAACATGGTTCGCGGGGTTTCGCGTGCGACTTTCATCCGCAACGAAATAGCTGGAATCAGGATGAGGACGGTCTCAATGAGGAAGAGGACGCTCATCTTATCGAACGCGAAAGCGGCTCGTACCTGTCCCCGCCATATCAGGTCCCCAGCGCGAACCGCCAGAAAAAGGAAGCATGCGCACGACAGCAGATTGCCCAACTCCCCCAACACTCCCAGGTCAAGTGGTCGCGAGTAGCGAAGACTGCAAACAAGAAGGAGGAAGATCACGAAGCCGAGCCCGCACAAACCCGCGGCCAGCAAGTAGAGAAGCGGCAGGAAAGGAGTTTGCCAAAGAGGGTTGATCTTGCTTCCGGCCAGCAGCAGCAGCCCTCCCAGAGAAGACTGGTGCATCAGCGGCAGAACGTAGGCGCCGACGATCACGAAGGGATAGATCCTGCGTAAGAAGGGGGCGATGCCTCGAAGAACCGATCGAGTTCGGTCACTGCCCGTGTAGTAAAACCGTTCTAGAACTAGCGGAAGGTTCTCAAAGGCCAGGAACGCGGCGCAATAGAGGGGCATGCATATCGAAATCTCTAGCATCGCTGACTCGGCATTCCATCGCCAGGGGAGCAGCGCGCTATAGAAATTCCAGGGACGGCCGACGTCGAACCCGAGGGCGATCAGGCCCGTAGCGTAAAAGAGAAAACCTGATACCAGCGCGGTCCGCATGACTACGTGCAACTTGTGCCGATTGAAGACCCACGCCGCGACGCCAACCGCGAGCGGCCCGGAACCTAGAGCCGTCAGCGTCATGACATTGAAGGTCTTCCAGATTCCCCAGGCATAAGCATCGTTCATTCCGGAGAATGGACCAAGCGGCGAGAAGAACCGCACCGCAGCCAAGACGAGGCCGACTGCGGCCAACGCTGCGAAGAAAAGCAGCGTCGTCGTTACTACCGGCTCGCGATAAACAGGCACACCACGTTGCCAGTGGTTGATCAGCGTGGATCCGGAGGTGTCGTGATGGTTCATAGCTGTTCGTGAAGCCCTGTTTCTTTCTCTTGCTCGGCGCTCTCCGCCTCGTGGCGATTCCAGTTCTTCTTGATCACCACTCCCAGCAGGCCAGCGACGAGAATTGGCCCCGAGAGCCACCTGTAGATGACCGACGTGACTTTGGTGGCATAGTGCCCCAGGGAGCTTGTCCCGAGCCTCGGAAGGCCGATCTTCTCGAACGCGACGTTGGATAGATAAAGTACTTGTGTTCCTCCCGCTTCATGCTCTCCGTAGACCCGGTTCTCAAAGTATTTGTCCTGCGAAGCGGCGATGCGGTCTTTGGCCTTGGCCAGAAGATCGGTCCGTTTGCCGAAGATTACTGCGCCGGTGGGACAAACCGCCGTGCACGCCGGTTGCTCGTTTTTGTGCAAGCGGTCGTAACAGAACTCGCACTTGACGATCTTGGGATTCCAGTGGTCCCACTCGAACTTGGGAACATCGAACGGGCAGGCCACCTCGCAGTACCGGCACCCTATGCAGAGCGAACTATTCCATGTAACCGCACCCCAATCGCTCTTCTTTAAGGACCCAAACGGGCACCCGGTCACGCAAGCGGGATCGAGGCAATGCATGCACTGCCGCTTAACGTAAGAGAAGCCAGGTCCATCTGGCTCCTGATAGAGCTTGATGATGTTTTTTGTCTTCGAGTTGAGATCCGCCGGCAGGTCCCAGATGCCTCCGGAGAGCACCGTGTCGGGGGGCAGGCCGTTGGCCTCATTGCACGCCGGCATGCAGGCTTTGCATCCCGTGCACATCGTGTTGTCATAGAGCATCGAGACCGAGTCGAGCGGCGCCACCGGATGCTCCGGGTGTTCGCTCGCCCCAGCGTTTACGGCCAAGCCAGTGATCGTTCCTCCGAGTCCGAGAATTCCCAGGAGCGCCTGACGTCGGCTGAGTTGATGAGGGGTGACCTGACAGGGAATGACCGAGGGGCTCATGCTGATCCTTTCGGCCCCGCGTCTCCGTCAGGCCTCTCGGAAGTGCTGGTCGTGCTGGAACCGGGCGCACTCTCATCGTCTTTCACCGTCGAGAACTTGCGAGAGGCAACATAACCCGCTCCCGCGAGCGCACCCACCGCCAGCCCGACCGCACCGGTCGCCAGCGGACTGATCACGCCCTGCGGAGCGCTGATAGGCGCGTAGGCCGATGGAGGTGCCGCTAGGGTATGGATTTGTACGACCTTGAACATCGGAACGCGGAATGCAATGCTTTTCTCCGTGCACCCAATGCATGGCGCTCCGATTCCAATCGGCCAAACGTCTGGAATTTCATTGAAGTGCCGCGTCGAGCATCCAGCGTGAGTATCCGGCCCCTTGCATCCCATTTCATAGAGACACCAGCCTTCGCGGTGGCCCTGGTCGCCGAATTGCTTGACGAAATTACCGGCATCAAAGTGTGCCCGGCGCGGGCAGTGCTCATGAATGTCGCGGTCGTAAGCGAACTTCGGTCGCCTTTCCTGATCCATCTCCGGCAGCGTGCCGGAGTCGGCAAATTGGAGAACCACTCCAAGCAGGGTGTAGGGATTCGGCGGACAACCGGGCAGATTGACGATCGTCTGATTGGGCAGCAGATCTGCTACGCCAACCGCGCCAGTAGGATCAGGATCGGCAGATGGAATACCTCCCCACGCCGCGCACGATCCGATCGCAATAATTGCGGCTGCCTTACCACCGACATCGGCGAGCACCTCCATCGCAGGCCGCCCGGCAAGCTTCATGTAGACGCCTTTATCGCGTGTGGGGATCGAGCCCTCGACTACGCAGATGTACTTGCCGGAATATTTCTTCACGGCCTCCGCAAGAGCTTGTTGGGCCTGCATGCCCGAACCTGCCATTAGTGTTTCGTGATATTCGAGCGAGATGACATTCATAATCAGATCGCCGAGGTCCGGGTGCGAAGTGCGGAGAAGTGTCTCAGTACAGCCCGTGCAATCCTGAAACGCCAGCCAAATTACGGGCGGACGAATCACTTTTCCCAGTCCTGCGGCAACTTCCTCAGGAGTTTTCTTGTCCGTAATAGCCAAGCCAAATGGGGCCGCGATCATCAGAGAGGAACAGAACTGCACGAAGGCCCGACGGGTTATGCCACACCGCAACAGGCGTTCATCAATGCTTCCGAGAGTGTCGAGAACTCTTGCGGAAGCCACGAGCCGGGTCAATGTGAGGTCCTTTAACATGTCAGCCCTATTTCAATCCCAAGTCGCGCAGAACTTTGGGATGTTCTTCGCCCGAAGCCAGGATCTGATGACACGCCGAGCAGTCATTCGTGATCGTTTGGCCATCGGTGCTGGTGTGGTTGCCATCATGACAGCGGAAGCAGCCGGGTGAGTCGTTGTGCCCAAGATTGTTGGGATGCGTGCCCCAGGTCACATGCATGTCGGGGAAGATGTTGCGCAGGTAGATATTCGCCACTTCCTGACCCGCTTGCTGCACGTCACTCCGCCGCGCTCGATCGATTTCAGGGTAGTTGGTTTGATAAAACCTGGTTATTTCGCCAGTGATACTCTGCCGGGCTATTTCACGAGTCGTGTAATTTACCTTGAGGACTTCGACGGCCTTCTTCTTGATGTAGGGAAGATCTGGGCTAATGCGGCCGATCGACATTTGCTTGTCCACCCCGTTTTCCGGTAGATCGAAGGTATGCGTGGGGCGGTTGTGGCAATCGACGCAGTCCATCACCCGGTGATCGCCCTTATCTAGTTGTTCCTTGGTGGGCTTCGTATCGGTCGACACGAATTCAGTGGTCTTGCCTTTTTCGTCGGTGTAATCCACGACTGGAATAGTCTGCCGCTCGGCGTCGGTCGAAACGTAGCGGATGCGCACACCGTCGGCGAGGTGATGACCGTGAATTCCAAGGGAACCTTGCCAGGTGCGTCCGCCGACTTTCATCAGGAACACATCGGTCTGCGGCGTGTTTTTCTCGTCGTCCTTGTAGCTCGTGTTGACTAGGAATTTGTCGCCGGTAAAACGTTGAGGCCAATGGCACTGCTCACAAGTGGCTTGCGCGGGCCGCAGGTTCTGAACTGGCGAAGGAATAGGGCGGGGATACGTGTGGAACGCTACGGCATAAACCTGTTTCAATCCGGAAAGCTTCGACCGCACAAACCAGGTCGCGCCCGGCCCGATGTGGCACGCCACACAGTCCACCCGCGAATGCGGGGAATTTTGATAGGCCGTGTATTCCGGCTGCATGACGACGTGACAAGTTGCGCCACAGAAATTCTGTGTCTCCATGTACTGCACGCCACGATACGATGCGGTGCCAGTAATGAGCAGATTAAGAACGGTCGCCAGGGCTACCCACTCGAATGTGTGCCGCACTACCGGAAGGTGCAGATCGATTGCGGGGAACGTCTTTGGCAGTTTTCCACTAGCGCGCAGACTCCGCAGCCTCAGCAAAATGCCAAGTAGAATTAGAAGCAGGCCGAGGACGAAGATTCCGGGGAAGATCAGAAAGAACAGGATGCCAATGTAAGGATGCGGCGGGCCGGGTAAGAAGATCTCGTAAAACCAGAAGGCGACGGTCGTAAGCGCCGTGCTTGTGGTAATCACGGCACCCGCCAGTGTGACGGTGTTCTGGCCCAGAAAGTAGATCGGCTGCAACCAGCTTCGGGTTCGTTCTCGCAGATTCATGGAACGGCCACCTTGTAGCTTCTATTCGGTGCTGCGATGACGCTCTCGACTTGGAGGCAGATCTTCTCGGCTCACTCTGAACTACGCGTTTACTTCTTGAAGGCCCGGATATAGGCGACCAGTCCCTTAATGTCCTCCGGCTTCAGAGATGCTCCATACTTCGGCATTTTGTTCTTGCCGTTCGTGATGATGTCCGCGAGTTCCGTGTCCGACATTCCCTGCACGGCGGCAGTCGTGAAATCGTGGGCGCCCATCTTCGTCCCCGTTGCCGAACCGGCACCGTCCGCCCCATGACACGCGGCACATTTTCCTTTGTAGAGCGTCTCCGACGCGCTTTGAGCTTGCGCCGACAATGAGACAAGAAACAAGGCGGCGCTCGCCGTCACTGTTGCGAACGCTTGCATCCGGATCGTTTTCATATTCATGCTCCCTCTGATTTGGTGTCTATATTTGCGCTCCCAATTTCGCAGCACGGACGGGGCCGGTCTAAAGCAACGACGGGTACGAATAGATATGGAACCGAGGACAAACCAGCGAACGAGTCCCCTAGAGTTTGATGGCATTGCGATATTGGCTAAAGACAAATAAGTTACGGCGATTCACCTACCTCGACTGTTCAAAATTGCTCATTTTGAGAGAAAAAGAGGTCGACCGCATCGATCACGAATCAGAACTCGCAATGGAGAGCGAGCGTAAGGAGGTTGGCGTTGAAATTTCGGGGCAACGTGGGCCCGACGGAACCCGGCCATTTTCAGAACTGTGTAACGATGAACCGGCTAACACTGTTTTTGGAAACGCGCCCCTATGTCGCCCGCTCCGCTGACGCTTTTCCCGTTGGGGCAATGGATATTTTGTGCGGGCCGCCGGGTTGTGCCGGAGGGAATTCAGATCGATCTGATTCTGCCGTCAGACTCTCTGGTTGCGGGACAAACTGCTCCTTTGCCCCATCCACAGGGTAACCGCTCTCCTCGAGATCGCGAACGAGGTTATCAGTCGAATCTGGATTCTCAGAGAAACCGGCTGCCTTTTTTGTCATATTGTTCTCCACAACACAAGGCTTGGTTCTTAAGTTGGTGCCCGCATATACAGAAGGTGCTCGGCATCTTGTTCGGTTGTCTATGCAGGATTCCCAAAGGTTTGGGCGGGCCCAGGTCGGCGCAAATCATCTTTCTTAACGACACTCTGGAGTTCACTGACTGTGTTGAGAGCGGCAAGCAGCAATCGGTTCTCGTGACCAGAAGGTGTATCGAAGGAGTCTTCGATTCGGCCCGAGATGGCATCTTTCGCATTTTGGAGCCGCTGCTCGCGCGCTACAGGATCGCGTTCCACCAGAGCGCATTCAAACAGCGCCTCCCAATTACTTGCAGAATCCGCGGGCGATTTCGGACTGATGTTTTCGCTCATGGCATCCCCCCAATACTGAATGACGCGGCACCTGTCAAAGATGCTTGGCTCGAAGAAGCGTCGAAACCATTGTGGCTGAGAACCAGCCGAAGAGGCTCGGCTCCCAATGGCACCGAGGGTAAAAATAGTCCTGCGGTCGCGTCTGTTCAAAAGTGCTCACTCCGGCGGTAAGACCCAAGAGCGTTTCGTTCGAATGCAAGCGTTGGGGCTCTCGCCGCATCGGAATATTCTGTGTCAGCAGATACACTACGAGCATTATTCTTAGCGTCGATTAAGGCAGACGGTTGACTATCCCCAGCGAAAACCCGCAGCCAACAACAAATCTCTGGCGACCTCTGCGCCTACCAACGTTTCGCAATCTCTTGATTGCTGACGTCGTTTCCGATCTGGGTACGTTCATGCAGAGCGTGGGCGCGGCCTGGATCATGGTCTCGCTAAATGCTGGACCTCTCTATGTTGCCCTCACTCAGACTGCAAGCGCTCTCCCATTCTTCGTGTTTGCGCTGCCCGCCGGAGCCATCGGAGACATCGTAGATCGCCGCAAACTCATTCTGTTTACTGAAATATGGATGGCCGGGGTGGGCATAGTGCTCGCGGGCGTGACCATGGCCGGCCTGATTTCTCCAATATGGCTGCTGTTCCTGACATTTGCCCTTTCCGCCGGAGACGCATTCGAAAGCCCTACGTGGCGAGCCGTGTTGCCTGAACTTGTGCCCAAGGAAGATCTGGCCTCCGCAACGGCACTTAACGGGATCGAGTTTAATTTTGCCCGCGCGATTGGGCCCGCGCTGGCCGGTGTCGTCATTGCGATCGCGGGGGTTGGTACCGCATTTCTGATCAATGCGGCCTCCTTCGTTGGTGTCGTGCTTGTCATTGCCCGATGGAAACGGCAAGTGCGGAGGCGGACGGCGCCGCCGGAGACCTTGGGCGGTGCGACAGCCGCGGCCATCCGATACGTTCGCTACTCACCTGCGATTCGCACACTCTTGGTTCGGTCGGGGATCGTGATGTTCTTTGCAAGCGGCCTTCTAGCGTTGCTGCCTTCCGTCGCTCACAGCGCAAACAAAAGCCCGATCGGCTATGGACTCCTGCTGGGATGCTTCGGGTTTGGTGCAGTGCTGGGTGCGCTTATCATGCAGCGGGTTCGGTCCCGCTGGTCGACTGAGGCAGTGGTCTCAGGCGGAGTCTTGATCTTCGGGCTCGCGACAGTTGCCGCAGGGTTACTTCGTCTTTTGACGATGCTAGGAGTGAGCATGCTGATCGGAGGTGCAGCATGGATCTTGTTCATCTCACTCTTCAATGTGCTCATTCTGACCCACACACCCGATTGGGTGCGGGCTCGCGTCCTTGCGGTGTCAATGCTCGTGTTTCAAGGCGCAATGGCGGCTGGCAGCGCCACGTGGGGTATTGTGGCAACGAGGACGAACATTCATTTGGCTCTGGTATGCGCTGGCGTTGGAACAATCGCGACCACCGCATTGGGGCTATTCCTCAAGTTGCCGGACGCGACCGTCGATCTCACTCCTTGGGTTCATTGGCGGTTACCCACAATTTTGAAAGAAGACCCGGCTGCCGTCGATGGGGGCCCGATTCTGGTCACGGTTGAGTATGATGTCGACCTTGAACAGAAAGGCCCGTTTATCAAGGCAATGCATAAGTATGGACGTATTCGGCGACGTGACGGCGCCTTTCGATGGGGAATCTTTCAGGACCTCGAAAATCCGGACCGCTACATCGAAACGTTCCTGGTGGATTCGTGGGCCGAACACGCGCGGCAGCACGAGCGTGCGACCCGAGCGGATCGAGAAGTTGAAGAGCGAGTCCACAGCTGTGTCCGCGGTACGCCCACGGTGAGACATCTGTTGTACGTGACAACAAAGTCGTAGTCTCGCACGGCTCGCTCCGGGGCCGTGCTCTTCGAGAATGCCGGCGCGGGACTAGGCGGATTTCTTTTGCTCAACGTCTGTGTACTCAGCATCAATCACGCCCTCGTCTCGACTGGGCCGGCCACCGGCTGCGGAATCGACACCGCCACTCGGACCACCGCCAGGCGCGCTTTGGGGTTGTGCCTTTCTGTACATCTGCTCCGCAAGCTTGTGCGATACCTGCGTCAGACGCTCGCGAGCTTCGTCCATCTGATGCTTGTCCGCGGACTCCATGACCCTCTTGGCATCGGCGAGCGAATTTTCAACCTCGCCGCGTTCCGATCCCGAGATCTTGTCGCCATGATCGCGCAGCATCTTCTCCACGTTGTAAACCATGGTGTCCAGCTGATTCTTCGCCTCGATCTGATCGCGTCTGATTTTGTCATCCGTTGCGTGCGACTCGGCTTCCTTCGCCATACGCTCGATGTCTTCCTTGCTCAAACCCGACGACGAAGTAATAGTAATCTTCTGGTCCTTGCCGGTTGCCAGGTCTTTCGCTGTCACGTTCAGGATACCGTTGGCATCGACATCGAATGTAACTTCGATCTGCGGTATGCCACGCGGAGCGGGCGGAATCCCCGTCAGTTGGAACTTGCCGAGTGTGCGGTTTTGGTCCGCCATAGTGCGCTCGCCTTGGAGAACGTGAACTTCGACCGAGGATTGATTATCCGCAGCAGTCGAAGACTTCTCCGTCTTGCGCGTCGGAATTGTTGTATTACGCGGAATCATAGGCGTCGATATGGAGCCCTGCGTCTCGATCGACAGTGTAAGCGGGGTCACATCGAGAAGTAGAAGATCCTTCACTTCGCCTCGAAGCACTCCTCCCTGAAGCGCAGCTCCAACAGCGACGACTTCATCGGGGTTCACACTCTTGTCGCCTTCTTTGCCGAACAGTTCCTTCACGAGCCGCTGAATACGTGGCATGCGAGTCTGTCCACCAACGAGAACGACCTCATTGATCTTCCCGGTATCTACACTGCCATCCTTCATGCACTGTCTGCACGGTGGCACGGATCGCTGCACCAAATCCTCGACCATCGACTCAAGTTTTGCGCGCGTCAGTTTCTTGACGAGATGCTTCGGTCCATTCGCATCGGCCGTGATGAACGGCAGATTGATTTCGGTCTCCATAGTGGAAGACAGCTCGATTTTGGCACGCTCGGCCGCATCCCGGAGGCGCTGCAGCGCCATCTCATTGCCCTTGGCTCGCAAGTCGAGACCTTCATCTTTTCTGAACTCGTCAATCAGCCAATCCACCAGGCGCTGGTCGATGTTGTCGCCGCCAAGATGCGTATCCCCATTCGTGGCTGCGACCTCGATAAGGCCTTCGCCGACATGCAGAATGGAAATGTCAAACGTACCGCCTCCAAAGTCGTAGACCGCTATGGTCTCGTCTTTCTTCTTATCCAGGCCGTAAGCAAGAGCAGCTGCCGTAGGCTCGTTGATAATGCGCTTCACGTCGAGTCCGGCAATCTTTCCGGCGTCTTTGGTTGCCTGACGTTGCGCGTCATTGAAATAGGCAGGGACGGTGATGACCGCTTCGGTGACTTTCTCGCCCAAGTAGTCTTCCGCCGCCTTTTTCAGTTTCTGGAGAATCATGGCGGAGATCTGCGGCGGAGTGTATTTCTTGCCCTGGGCGACAATCACCACGTGATCGCCGTCGGCCTCGACTTTGTAGGGGACCATTTTCAGCTCTTCGCCAACTTCGTTATGGCGGCGTCCCATAAAGCGCTTGATCGAATAAATTGTATTTTCGGGATTGGTGGTGGCTTGCCGTCTTGCAATCTGTCCGACGAGTATCTCGCCACTCTTCGTAAAAGCGACGACCGAAGGTGTGGTGCGGCTGCCTTCTTCGTTGGGAATGACCTTTGCTTCGCCGCCGTCCATAACGGCCACAACCGAATTCGTAGTGCCGAGGTCAATACCGATCGTTTTACCCATGATTGCGATCTCCTGAAGTGATGAGGACTCAAAAATTAGGGACCTGAAGAACTGTTTAACGACTGTGATATCTGGACCCACTTGCTAGTAACCATCTCCCATGCCACCACGGCCACCGGCCGGGGCGCCCGTTGGTTCTTCCTTGATGTCGGCGACTAGAGCTTCGGTAGTGAGCATGAGCGCGGCGATGGATCCGGCATTTGTAAGAGCGGTGCGCACGACTTTGGTCGGATCGAGGACCCCGGCTTTGACCAGGTCTTCATACTCTGCAGGTGAGGAACTGCTTCTCGAAGATCGTGGTCAGCTTATCAATAGTCGAGTCGGCCAGATTCTCATTGCGCTTGCTGTTCAGAAAACGTGACACGGCCTCTTTGACGGTTACGAGAGCAGGCTTCGGCCGGGAGCCCTCTTCAAGTCCTTGCTGCTTCGCCTCATATTCCTCTTCAAGTTTGCGTTTGAAATCCTCAGCCCTTTCCCAACTGCGGGTTTTGGCGCTGCGACGGATGAAGGCGCCATCCGATCCGAGAATGCCATTGATCCACTTTGGGCAGCGGCAACGTTTGTAGTTGATGTCGTCGGAAGGGCAGGGAGGATAGTGGCGGGAGTAAACGGACAGCATGGAATCGGCCTCGTTGCCGATTTCATTGCACGTTTATTGTACGATTTTTTCTACCATTTTATAAATACTTTATTATCAGTAGTTTATAGTGGTGGAGGCGGCGGGAGTCGAACTAAGCAGGGTGTTGACAGTACGTAAGCTATTGATTCTAGGAACTGCCACAACGGCTAAAAAGGCCCCATTGCCCGATCCATTGTACGTTTATTGTACGAAATGCTTTTCGCCTTGAAGTCCCGCAGACCCATATAGCGACCACAGTATCCCACAGATTCGTTGGGATGGAGAGAAAAGGCACACTTCATAAGTTGCTGCAGTCGCCACCTTATCTAATATTTTGGCAATTGCGCTTCCGGTCTCGATTGCCTCCAGTTTGCTCGTCAACCAGGAGCGATCACGATCACTCCCAACAGTTCCGCTTACGAGTACCGATCAGGCCAGCCTGCTCGAAGCTTCTTATGGATAGCTTTCGGATCGCGCTAAGCAAAAGTTGACGCTCTTGCGATCTGGGCGGTTCTTGCGCACCGCCCGAGAAACCAACTCGGGTCGTCGTTACACTCCAACACCGTGGATCGCGCGTCGGCTAACGATTGGTTGGAGTTATAAAGTAGGTGTGGAACTCGCCGCTGGCGATTACCCCCAGACCTGTAATCTGGCCTTTGTCATTCATCGAGCAGGCCGAAAACAGGAACATAAGAGAGTTGGCCGGGACGAGCGTGTTGAGATCGGTAATTGTTCCGTCGTGCCACAGGAAGGCGCGCCGCTAAAGTTTTGATCCTAAGAAAGGCCGACGATATCTCCTGCGTTGTTGATGCCAGAGCCAGTGCTGTTGACATCGTCGGGCAGCGTGCCGAGGTCGGTGGATTGTCCGCCAGACCAGACGACGCCATGGGTTGAGCCGCCGGTCATGGTTGACATCCCACGGACGTGGCCATTCTTTGTAATGAAGAACGGCTGGCTGAAATTGCCGCAGGCAGCGTACCGAAATCGGTTACCGTGTAGCGGGCGGCCTGGAAAGGGTGAGTGTGGGCTGATGTTTCCTGCGCCCCTGCGTTCAGTGGAACTGCCAGCGCCGTGAGTAACCACGCCGCCAGGGATAGCAAAGTTTGAGATTTCATGTGGCCTCCTAGTATTTCTCCGCATGGGTGTGCGGCTGATCTTTGATCTCATTTCGCTCTCATCTCAATAGGCGAAAACCGCGAGGCAGAACTATCACGCGACGGATTACTTTTTGCGGAGGACAGAGAAGAGAAGGGTGGAGGATTTACAGCTCTGTCGGGATGGCTCGGGCCAAGGCGCGGAGCCTTGGCCCGTACCGGCGCAAAATTGTGCACCGTCTATTTCTGGTTTACCGCCAGTTTCCCGACTGGTGCCGGCGGATGTGAAATCGGAGCTGCTTTGGGCGCAACCGGCAAGCGAGATGGAAGGGAAATGCCAGGTAGATTTTGCTGCGACGACGAATCGCTATGTCTCTGGATGATCGGTCGATGATGGACAACCTGGTCGCCTCCCGGCGCTGGCTCCATGTAGCCGATCCGCGCCGTTTCAGGGGCTCCGTAGAGTTCGGGAGTCAGGTAGTGGCCGCGTTCGGCGCCCTTGTCAGCCTCGACCTCCATCGGATGTGCTTTTTCCCAAGCGTCGTTTCGCACCCCTGACACTTGCCACGAAACCTTGCCGCCGGGCTTCCCGCCCGCGATCTTGAAGTGGCCTCCGGAAACTTCCTCGGCAACATAAAGGTCTCGCCCCGGTGCGCCAATCGGGGTGAGTTGATAGCGGAAGTCCGTGTTAATGACCTCGAACCAATCGGGAAGCTGGACCACAGCTTCACCCGAAGCGTCGAGTACGGCGTTCCCGCTATATAGATTCAGAACCTCGGAGGACTCGATCGACGCGTGAAAGAGATACTTGTTCGCAGGATCGAGGGGATGGTCAATGCGGAAGTTCTTCGTTCCCGTAGCGCTAAATGTTCCAAAGACGCTGACGTTGCCGCTAGTCGCGACCAACTGCTCGACGTTGCTGACTCGCAGGTGCACGCCTGCACCGCTGACGGCGTTAACGTAGGTATCGCCGCTGCTCCCGCCAGTGAGCGTGTAGTTGCTGCAGCCCGACATGCCACCTCCCGCGAGTTGGAGAGCGATGAAGCCGGTATTACATCCCGGATCTACAATGATCGCTGGAGCGCCGGTCGTCGATACGTATCCGTAGAAAATCTCGTCTGCGTAGGTTCCAGCAAGATTCTCGGCATAGATCGTGGAATTGTTCGTGCTAGCATTGATGAACGCACCGGCAATATTGTCACCGGCGGTTCCAGCTACCGCAACGTTCTGAGACGATGGACCTCCAGCGTCGCCCCACACGCTCACAGGGCCAACCGTGTAACCGCTGGTGTTAGACGTGACCCCGTAAACACCGGCATACGGGCTCAAACCAATTACGCCATAACCAGAAGCGGAACTACCGACACCGTAAACGCCAATCGTATCGCCGACTGTGAGAGACGAATAGCCTTCCACACCAACACCGGCCGTCGAAGTCGTTTCGCCAATCACACCTGCTTCCGAGCCAATACCCTCAACGCCAAAGGCGTTCCCGGAACCGTAAACTGCAGCGGACGCGCCGCTGCTGCTAACAGCCTCGATCGCGATACCGCTAGATGTGGCCGTAAGTGCGCCGTTCACCGTCTGATTGTTCGAGAACGTGTTGGCCGCCGCTAACTGGGCATAAGCGCTCGAAGCCAGACCGCCAAGTTCGCTGGAATTGGTTGAAGTGACATTGCTGAGTGCGGAGCCATTGCCGGAAAACGATGACGCCGTAACCGTGCCGTTCACCGTCTGATTCGCGCTGAAGGTATTGGCCGCCGCCAGCAGCGGCACCTTGGTGATGTCCAAGCTCAGCGTAGTGCTACCGCCCAACGCTACTTTGCCGCCGCCCGTCAGGTCCGTACCGGGCGAGATCGTCAGCGACGAATTCGCCAACATGGTATTGCTCACCCCGCCCGTGGCAATGCTCAACGAGCCAGATCCGGTAATCGGTCCGCCTGTCAGACCCCCGCCACTGCCGACGCTGGTCACAGTTCCCGTTCCCACGCTGGCGCAAGCCCAGGTGGTGCCGGTATATTGCAGCACTTGATTCGAACTGCAAGTCTTCAAACCGATGGTGTAGGTGTTTCCGAGCGTCATCGCGCCAGGAACGGTAAGCCCGCCTGCGGTGCTGCCATTCAGCGTGACTTTCGAATCCACCAGCATCGCGTTGGTGATCCCCGCCGCAGGCACTTTCAGCGAAAGCGTTCCGGTTGTTCCACCCCCCGATAGTCCGCTACCCGCCGCGGTCGTGACGCCGGTTATGGTTCCCGCGCCCGGAAACGTCTGCCCGCTGACGAAGGTGACTTTACCCAGGCTGGAAATATTGAAAGCGGTTCCGCTCACCGCCAGAGCATTGTCGGTTGTCTTTGGAAAGAGTGTAAGAGTGTCACGAACATCGGCCTTCCCACTCACGTCAAGCGTTGCCGCCGGCGCCGTCGTGCCGATGCCGATCCCCGAACTTTTCTGGAAGATGAGCGAGTCCACAATGTCGCTGGCCGTATCCCACATCGGAATGTAATTGACCGTACCTTTGCCAGTGACTGCAGGATTGGCTGGCGGTGCGGAATTCTCCGACGCAGCAGAAGAAGCTGCAGCGAGCGCAGATTTCGGGCCAGCCGAAGTTCCCGAGCTCCCGTTCGCCAGCATGAATGCCGAAGCAGGCAGTCCCCCAATCGTCTCAGCATCGCCTGCTTTCAAGGCGTAAGGCACAGCCACCAAGAGTACTCGAGCCGATTCTGCCTGACCCTCCACCTGCACTCCCAGCCAGCGCGCTTGGCCAGTGACGAATACGTCTTGAGGCAATCCCGTACTGCTGGTGGAACCCAGCATCACGATGTAGTGGCCGCCCTTTGTGGGCTGAACATTTTGTGTTTCCATCCAGAGCGGCGTGCCGCCTTCTGAATCCTGGTAAAGAGCAAACGTGACGCCAACCACGCCAGTCAGAGGCTTTCCGTTGATGTCGGTGAGGACACCGCTGTAATTAACCAATTGTGGTACCACGGTGTTGCTTATGCTCGACGGTGCCGTCGACGCCATGTTCGAAGTCTGCTGAGCCACCGCTGCCAGCGCGAGACTGCCGATTGCGGCAATCAGACTTAACCTGAATTTTAGGCTTTTCATTTCTTTCTTCCCCCACAGAGTTTTTCTTAGGTTCATGCACGAACAGTCGTGGTGAATTCCGCAATGGACCACAGTGTCGGTCCAGAAAGCGAGACTATGCAGACTTGCGTCAGTGGATGCGGAACACTTGATTGCTCGTTAAGACTCCACTGGGCGTTGTGACAGTTACGAAACCTTTGGTCGCCCCGGTTGGCACGGTGGCCGTCAGGTACGTTTGCGAGACAACGTGGAAAGTCGCCGCCGCGCCGTTGAAAGAAACGGCTGTGGTCCCGGTAAGTCCCTGACCCAGGATTTCAATGGTTGCTCCAACTTTTCCCGAGGCGGTAACCAGCCGGACAAACGGCGAGAGGCCCGCGCTGAATGAGTAGAAGGTCCCCAGATCATCGCTGCCGCCCCATGCGGAGTCGCCATAGAAAGTTCCGTTGGTATGCTGCATCAGCGGCGCTCCAGGGGCCGTGCCCGATGTACCATCGAAGCTGTACAAGGTGTCAGGGGTTCCACCGCCCAAAGGAATGGAGTAAATCGTCCCGTCGTTGAAGGTCCCCCCATCGACCGTGGTACCGTACAGAAATCCGTTCGTGCCCTCAACCAAAGCAGAAAATGGTTCTCCGCCCTCGGTATTCGGGTCGAAGTCGTGGAGATCGGTGAAAGCTCCAGCCGGAGTCATCTCAAAGACGACGCCGTTGCCATACATGCCGCCGTTGACGGTTGCGCCATAGAAATTGCCGTCGCTGGCCTGCATCAATGGGGCATACGCTTCAGCGCCGTGAGTACCGTCGAAGGTATGCACGAGAGTTAACGCCCCAGTTGGCGTGATCTTGTAGATTGCACCCAGATTAGGATTGTTTACCCCAGTCAGAACCAGAGTTGTGCCATAGAAGTTTCCATCGGTCCCCAGAACCGGCGGCGCAAGGGGCTGGCAGCCGTGGGGTCCGTCGAAGTTATAAAGAGTCTTGAACGTTCCCCCGGCAGTAACGCGGTAGACAGTGCCGCAGTCCGCCGATCCCCCCTGTTCGGTAGTTCCGTAGTACGCGCCGTCCGTGCCCTGGACCGGTGCTCCCCATGGGCCCGCGCCGTCGGTGCTGTCGAACGCGTGCAGGACTGTGAGTTTCCCGCCAGAAGTGATTTTGAAGACCGTCCCGTAATTCGAGGAGCCGTTTTCAAACGTGGTGCCATAGAAGTTTCCGTCGGTGCCGAGCGTGAGTCCGCCGGAAGGAAATGCTCCTGTTACTCCGTCAAAGCTGTAAAGTACGGTGACTTGTCCCGCAGGAGTGACTTTGAAAACTGTACCTGCATTGTCGGTTCCTCCATCGTAGGAAGTGCTGTAGAGGTTTCCATCACGGCCTTGAGCGACAAATCCGGGATAACTGGGGTGCGCCGGGTCGCCAGCGTGGGTTCCGAAGTTGTATAAGGGCGTGAACTGCGCGCCGGCGCTCGAAACGAGCATCAGGAAGCAAGCTAGCGCCAGGATAAGTCTGGCGCGCTGCGCGCTTCTCATCGTTATAACTTCTGTACTCGCGTTGGCATTCAGCATCCGCATCATCGTGATTTTCCTCATGGCTTCCTCTCCGCTTAATTCTCGAAAATTGAAAAACTCGTTTTGACCCAGAGCGGTCCCGCCAGGTGACTTAATTCGCCCTCAATCCAATAGGCGCAGACGGCAAGGCAGAACTATCATTCAAAGAAAATTTTGTAGGGCTTGGGCCTTCCACGCCGACTGCCGCACCGTCCTAGACCCGCACTCCTCGGACGCGGCCTCTTCTACCGGTGGAAGGAAATTGACTGCCACCGACTGATCCCGCGATGGAACTCGACTCATTCGCCATCAGGGCCAAAAGGTCGCCGACGCTTCGCTGGATTTTTCACAATGCCGCACGTCGCTGAAAAGATAGTCGTTGCCGCTAAAGTACAGAGCCGATCTAAGAAAGAGAGATCAACTTGGATCGGGTACCGGCGTCTGCGCCTTCACATCGACGTTGTGGTAAGTGACGATCTTCCACTGGCCGTTGTCCTTGACGAGGACTTGCAGCAGGCGGGTCCGGAGGCGCCCTTTGGCATCCGTCACTAGGCCGGGCCCGAGCTTTTGAAAACCAGTGACCGACGTCAAGACTTCGACTACGGCAACCTCGGGACGCGGAAATTTCAGCGAGACGACCTCGTGATGGAGCGTGGTTGCACGATATGGACCCTGAAAAAGGAACTCATGACGTTTCAGGAAGACCTCGTGTCCGATGTAGAAATCTCCCAGAATGTTGGTGAAGGTGCCGTCGTCGGCGAAATGGAGCGAGTAGGCGGTCGCATCGCCGCGGGTCCAGGCGTCGGCCTCCTCTTGGACGATCTTGCGAATTGCAGCTTCGTCGTCCATGGTTTGCGCTCTAGCGATGGTGGCGCCGAGAGCGACAGCGACGCCGAGTGTCAGGATTGCCAGGGCGGCCGCTACAGTCGGTTTACACAGCAAGGTTTTCATCGGTTTACTCCGCGAAGATCATTTTTTCTGTGCCTTGAAGGCCTCAGGCGTACCGTTCGAGGGGCAGATTGCCGCATGCCGGCAAGATTGGCAATGGAGCGAGCCTGACGATTCGCTGACTTCTTCATGTCTTTGGAAGCCGCTGAAACAAATAGAGATGTCGCTGCCGAATGGAGTGCCTGTAGAATGTTTTCTCTTCGCTGAGTCATGTCTCGCTATGCCCGCGGATCTAGTGAAATTCGGAGACGGCCTTGAACTCGACCGCAGTTCCTATGAACTGCGCCGGGCTGGCCGTGCTCTAAAGCTGGAGCGCATTCCTCTGGACATCTTGTTCCTCCTCGTCGAGCGCAGCGGCCAACTTGTCTCTCGGGAGGAGATAATCGAGAAGATCTGGGGCAAGGATGTCTTCCTCGATACCGATAGCAGCATCAACGGTGCGATCCGTAAAATTCGGAACGCGCTTAAAGATGATCCTGAGCATCCCATCTTCGTACAGACAGTAACGGGCAAAGGATACCGGTTTATCGCCGCGGTGCTTGAGGCTAAGATTCCGGCGCAAGAAGACATCATCGCGAATCTTGAATCCTCAAGAACGGTCGCGACAGAAGAATCTGTCGTTCCCGCGACACGCCGAGAGCGGCCGGCCGCTTTGAAATCCTGGCCCTGGGTTGCCTCGCTGGGCACGCTACTGGTGGTGGTTCTCGCCATTGGACTCTACTGGATCCGCCTGGGTGCCCGGTCCCAACCCGCATCCGAGCACCGCATAATGCTGGCAGTGCTGCCCTTCGCCAACCTGAGCAATGATCCGGAACAGGAGTACTTCAGCGATGGCCTGACCGAAGAGACCATTACCGACTTAGGCGAACTGAACCCGGAACGCCTCGGCGTGATCGCGCGAACCTCCGCCGCAGCGTATAAGCACACCACTAAGACGATCGCCCAGATTGGGCGCGAACTGGGGGTTGACTACATCCTGGAGGGCAGCGTGCGCCGTGAGGGCGGAGTCGCCCGTATCAGCGCCCAACTGATTCGAGTCAAAGATCAAGTTCATCTCTGGGCGCACAACTACGACCGCGAAACTGGCGCACTTCTTGCATTGCAAAACGAATTGGGCCGAGCCATCGCACAACAGGTTCAGGTGAAACTCGCGACGCCTCATGCAGGCCGGTCAACCAACAAGTACGCCCCAAACCCAGAGGCTTATGAGCTTTATCTCAAGGGCCGTTTTTACGTGAAACAGCGGACCTTTCCAGAGGTCGATAAGAGCGCCGAGTATTTTCAACGCTCCCTCGATAAAGATCCTAGTTTCGCCCTGGCCTATGCAGGGCTTGCCGATTCCCACCTTGCTAACGCCATTCGGTCGCCACAAACCTTTTACCCCAAGGCAAAAGCGGCGGCTTCCAGAGCCTTGGAGTTAGACGACGACCTTGCCGAAGCCCACGCTGCGCTGGGAGCGGAAAAAGCGGACTTCGAATATGACTGGCCAGGCGCGGAGCAGGAGTTCAAGCGCGCCATTCAACTCAACCCAAACTATGCCGAGGCGCACTTTCGATATGCGTATTCTTACTTGACGCCCTTCGGCAAGTCAGAACAGGCCATCGCCGAAATGAAGAAGGCGTTGGAGCTCGATCCGTTTTCCCGAATCTACAATACCGTCCTCGGTATAACTTATTTCTATGCCCGGAAATATGACCAGGCCGAAGAGCAGTTCAAGAAGGCGATCGAACTAAATCCAGATTTCTTTGTGACCTATTACCACTTTGCCTGGCTATACTCCCAAACGGGACAGTATCGGAACGCCATCAGCGAGCTTACCAAGGGACGGCTCCGTTCCGGCGATGATCGCGTCAAAATTGCGGCATCGGAAGACATTGCGTTGAGAAAGGCATTTGGCGCGGATGGAGCCCGGGGCTTCTGGCAGCAAATTCTGAGGGAGGAAGAAAAAATCGATCCCGAAATCGGAGAGTTCGCACCCCCGCAGGTTTATGCCCGCCTGGGAGAGAAGGAAAAGGCATTGGAAGGGCTGGACCGAAACTATGAAGAACGAAAGGCCCTGGGGACGCTCTTGAATGTTGATCCCGCCTTCGATTTACTGCGTTCCGACCCGCGCTTCGTAGAACTTGTTCGGCGCATGGGGCTCGCTCCGAACGCCAACTAGAAAAACTGTCGGCACGAAGAGACGTGAAAAAAAGAGAGCAGAAGATTTCCTGCTCTCTTAACCTCGGTTCGTATTCTTAAACTTCTCGTCCATCGAGCATCGGCGTAAACAGCGCTATTGCCTCGCCATAATTCGGGTCCCCGAGCGGCTGAGTAGCTTGCGGGCATCGTCGCTCAGAATCCTCCGGCTGACAACTCCGTGCGAAGAAGCCTCACCGATCTCGGCATCACGTTTTGGAGTCGCGAGATATGTGTGAATTTCGCCAGTACTGGTCAGGCCCAGGCCGGTAATTTCTCCGCGGGAATTGATGGAGCACGCAGTTAGCAGATAGAGGGGAGAATTGCCCGCGACCAGAGTGTTCAGGTCGGTCATCACGCCCTTCCTCCACAGAAACGCCCGCGGGTTGAAGTTCGCGTCCAGAGACACGCCAACCACCGAGCCGCCATCGTTAATGCTGATGCCGTTGCTCGCCAGGTCCCCGGAGAGTGTGCCCAGATCCTGGATCCCAGTTTTCCTGGTCCAGAGAAAAGCGTGAAAAGTTGTATCGCCCGCCAGGTCCGAGCCACCGACGACCTCACCTCGGTTATTGACGTCATAGGCGGCGTTTCCGCCCGCTTGTCCGGTTTGGCCGCCGAGATTGCCGAGGTCCGTCGCTTTGCCGTTTTCCCAGAGCAAGGCATGAACCGCCAGCAGGTTGTTGAGGAAATTCGGATTGAAAGTTGTACAAGTGCCCGACGCACCGACAACCTCCCCGTTGTCGTTGACGTTGTAGGCGACGCCGTCTGGATCGCCGCCAACCGTAGGCAGTTTGTGAATCACTCCGTTTCCCCAGACGACGGGCTTAAATTGGAGAACCTGGGGAGCCGGGCAGCCTGGGTCTGGCGTCGAGTTCTCCGCAAATCCGGCCACTTTTCCCCAATTGTTGATCGCATTCGCCGCGCCGTTGTTGCCGCCGAGGGTTGGGAGCTGAACCATTTTCCCGTCCTGCCAAAGGAAAGATGAACAGGTGAGGTGCGTGCCGAATCCGCAAAAATCTTCACCGTTAGGATCCAAAGTAGGGGTTTCAGCTTCACCGGCGGACTGGAATCTCTTGTTGTCGCCAAACGCGATGCTGTTCGGCCCTCCGAGTCCGGGCGTGCCGATGTCGCCCATCAGTCCGTCCAGCCATAAAGTTGCATGCTGACTGCCGTTCGCGAGGCTCGACGAGCCGCTCACCAGACCATACCTGTTAATGAAGAACGGCTGGCTGAAATTGCCGCCCGACAACGTGCCGAGATCGGTCACCGTGTATTGCGTGAGAGTAGGTTGCTGAGTGTCCTGCGCGGCGATGTTCAGTGGAACCGCCAGCGCCGCGATTAACCACGCAGAAAGCGACAGCAGAGACTGGGATTTCATATGGCCTCCTAAAGTTTTGTCCGCGTTGTGTGCGGTTGATCTTTGAGCTCATTTCGCTCTTGTCTAGGTAGGCGCAATCTGTTGCGCGGAACTATCATCCGGACTGCTCTTTAATTTTGAGGCGGTCGTTCGGCAAGGTATGATTCCCCGTGCGAGGGGCCATGGGCGATTCAGAGCAGCCGGTGAACGAAACCGCGCCGGCTCCTGCCAATACGGAAGTGAGCGGGTTGCTCCGAGCCTGGAGCGACGGAGATCGAGCCGCGCTCGACCGGCTGACCCCGATCGTCTATGACGAACTCCGCCGCCTCGCCAGCCGCTACATGAGAGGCGAGCGCCCGGGCCACAGCCTGCAGACAACCGCTCTGGTGAACGAAGCCTACATGCGACTGGTGGACTACAGGAGCATGCAGTGGCAGAATCGCGCCCATTTTTTCGCGGTCTCGTCTCAGTTGATGCGGCGCATTCTGGTGGAACACGCGCGGCGTCATAACTTAAAACGAGGTGGAGGGATACCTCACGTTTCCTTCGAAGACACGGCTGAAGTTGGCGTCGATCGAGCTGCGGATTTCGTGGCTCTCGATGATGCGCTGGACGCGTTGGCTCGGGTCGATCCCCGCAAAGTGCAGGTCGTCGAAATGCGATTCTTCGGCGGACTCAGCGTCGCGGAAACGGCGGAAGTGCTCAAAATCTCTCAAGTGACCGTGATGCGCGACTGGAACACCGCCAAGGCCTGGCTCTACCGTGAATTGACGGGTGGGGCTACTGATGGACTCTGAACGGTGGAAACAGATCGACAGTCTCCTGCAGTCAGTGCTGGAGCACCCTCCCGATGAGCGCGAAGTATTTCTGCGTCAGGCATGTGCCGGCGATCAGGCGCTGGAACGCGAAGTCCGCTCGTTGCTGAAGGCGCAGCTGAAGTCTCGAAGTTTCCTCGAAAGTCCCGCCATCGAGGCAGCCGCGATGGCGATCGCCAAACAGAACAAAGATCCGCGGGGGAACGAACAGTTTTCAACCGGCGACATCGTTTCCCATTACCGCATTGTGGGAAAGCTCGGCGGTGGCGGGATGGGCGTCGTGTATCAGGCCGAGGACACGGAGTTGGGTCGCTTTGTCGCACTGAAATTTCTTCCTGAGGGAATGTCCCACGACCCGCAAGCTCTGGAACGCTTCCGCCGTGAGGCCCGCGCGGCCTCAGCTCTCAATCATCCCAATATCTGTACGATCTACGAAATCAGTAAACAGGACGAGCACTCCTTCATCGCCATGGAATTCCTCGGCGGTGTGACGCTGAAGCACCGCATCGCCGGAAAGCCAGTGGAAAGTGAAGTGATTCTTTCGCTGGGGATGGAGATTGCGGACGCGCTTGACGCCGCGCACACCGCCGGAATCGTGCACCGCGACATCAAGACCGCGAATATCTTTGTGACCAAGAGCGGACATGCCAAGGTCCTCGATTTTGGGTTGGCCAAGCTTTCCCTCAAAGACGAAGGCATGAACATGAGCGCCTCGACTTTGGAGGAATCTCTTACCGATCCGGGCACCGCGGTGGGCACAGTTTCATACATGTCACCGGAGCAAGTGCGCGGAAAGGAACTGGACTCCCGCTCCGATCTGTTCTCGTTCGGCGTCGTGCTCTACGAGGCCGCAACCGGAACATTGCCCTTCCGCGGCGAGAGTACGGGATTGATTTTTGATGCCATTCTGAACCGCGCACCGGTTCCTGCTGTGCGGTTGAATGCTGACCTGCCGGCCGAACTGGAGAGGATCATTGGCAAGTGTCTGGAGAAAGACCTGAATCTTCGCTACCAGCACGCCTCGGAAATCCGTGCAGATCTCCGACGGCTGAGGCGCGACACGGATTCAGCGCAACTCCCGGCGACAACCGCCTCTGGAATCTCGGCTCGTAAGAAGAAACGCGGGATATCGGTTGTTCTTGCAGTTTCGGCGGCGTTGGTCGTGTGTGTTGGCGGATATTTATATCTCCATCGTCCGAAGCCCAAGCTTACCGATAAGGACACGATCGTTCTCGCGGACTTCGCGAACACAACCGGCGATCCGGTGTTTGACGGAACCTTGCGGCAGGGCCTGGCGGTGCAGCTCGAGCAGTCGCCGTTTCTAAGTCTTATCTCGGAAGAGCGCATGCAGGCCGAGCTCCGCCTGATGGGTCAGCCATCGGATGCTCGTCTAACGCCCGCGATTGCGCGCGACGTATGCGAACGCACCGGCAGCGCTGCAGTTTTGGACGCCACCATCAGCAGCCTTGGAAGCCAGTATGTTGTAGGTTTGCGGGCGAAAGATTGCCGCACTGGCAACGTCCTGGTGGAAGAACAGGTTCAATCAGCGAAAAAAGAAGATGTACTGAACGCCCTCGGCGAGATTGCCAGCAAGTTCAGAACTCGGGTGGGCGAATCGTTGACCACGATTCAGAAGTACAACACCCCGCTCGCCGAAGCGACGACGCCGTCCATGGAGGCTCTGAAAGCCTACAGCGCAGGATGGCAGGTTACGTGGTCGAAAGGGTCTGGTGCAGCCATCCCGTTTTTCAAGCGCGCCGTTGATCTCGATCCAAAATTCGCCAGCGCCTACGCGGCCTTGGGGCTGATGTATGGGGACGGCGGCGAGTCGGCGCTGGGAGCAGAAAACATCAGCCGAGCTTACGAATTACGAGATCGCGCCAGCGACGCGGAAAAGTTTTTTATTCTCGCTTACTACGACGGGCGCGCCACAGGGAATCTGGAGAAGGCGGAACAGACATGCAGTTTGTGGGCGCAGACCTATCCCCGGGAGAGACTACCCCACTCCTTCCTGGCGGGATTTATTTATCTCGCATCCGGCAAGTATGAGAAGTCGATTGAGGAAGCGCAAAAGGTGATGGAGATCGACTCGGATTCCATATTTCCTTATGCCGTTCTGGCCAGCGATTACATTGCGCTGGAACGCATGGACGATGCCGAAAATGCCATAGCGATGGGCACCGCGCGGAAACTGGATAGCCCTCAATTTACGGCACTGCGATACGACATGGCATTTCTCAAAGGTGATGCCGGTGAAATGAAGCACGAAGTCACGGTGGCCAAGTCCGGTCCGGGAGGCGAGGCCCGCATCGCGAACCACGAGGCGTTCGCCCTGGCGTATACCGGGCACTTGCAACAGGCGAGGCAAGCGTCGCGCAGTGCCGTCGACGCAGCTCAACAGGCGGCGCATCGCGAAAGAGCGGGCCTGTTTGAGGCGGGCGCCGCTCTCCGGGAAGCCTTTTTCGGAAACGCGCTTGCTGCCCGCGAGCGCGCCAAGGCAGCGCTGTTACTGTCAGATGACCGCGAAGTAGAGTACGGCGTGGGACTGGCGCTCGCGATTGCCGGAGATACATCGCAGCCCTCGACCTTGGCCGACGATCTGGAGAAACGATTTCCCGAAGACACGTCGGTGCGGTTCAGCTACCTGCCTGCTCTTCGAGCCATGATCGCACTCAACCAGGGTCATCCATCGAAAGCGATTGAATTGTTGCAGCCCGCGGCACCGTATGAACTGGGCGCACACCGCACCAGCTTCGCCGGATTGTTCGGAAATTTATATCCGAGCTATGTTCGAGGCGAAGCCTATCTTGCGGCGCACCGCGGAGTCGAAGCCGTCGCCGAGTTCCGGAGGATTCGAGAGCATCGCGGAATTGTGGTCAGCGATCCGATCGGCGCGCTCGCGTCGGTGCAACTGGCACGGGCATATCTCATGGCTGGTGACCGGCCGAATGCGAAATTTGAATACGACGATTTCCTGACGATCTGGAAGGATGCTGATCCGGAGGTCCCAATCCTGAAACAAGCCAGAGCTGAGTACGCGAAGGTGCACTAGCAGCGTGCCTCCCCTGTGGCCGCTAGATTGGTACAAATCGTCGCTGACGCACAACCCGAAAATATTTCGCAAGATCTATCCTGCCCTAGAACGGCAGTGCGGGAACCCAACGACTCCATCACTCCCCAGCTATTTCTGCCAGGAATAATCCCGAATCGTTCGATTGGTTTGTAATCGGCGAGAAGAAAAACCGTGAGAGAAGTCCCGGCGAAGAACCCGGCTCTGCAAAACACCATTGTACGATTTATTTTACATGTCCGCAATATATTGAAAACAAAAGAGATATATGGTGGAGGCGGCGGGAGTCGAACCCGCGTCCGAAAATGTTACTGGTCAAGAGACTACATGCTTATTCACGTTCATGCCCCAGTCATTAGGTGTTGCCACCCTGCCCGGGACGTTCGCGGCCCACGCTCAGAACGGACAAGAAACGCTAGCCGCTAGCCTGTGATCTTAACCTCCCAGCCCAGACGTAGCGGGGAAGAGCAGCCCTCTGTGTGACGCTCGCTCACCGCCCGAGGACGAAGCGGTGGAAAGCGGCTGCCTAATTAATTAGGCTGCGTATGCCATTTGTTGATTGGCAATTATCATTTTGCACGCGATTACGGGTGTGTGCACCCCGGCATGCCTCTTGGCCGCAAGCATCTCCGTCGAAGCCGTGACGCCCCCACTGGTGGGATTGGCCATACTCAAAGAACTGCTTCCAGACTAGGTGCGAAACCTAGCGAAGTCAATGGGTTGGATGCTCGCAGAAACTCCAAAGGTTCAACACCGGTTCTCAGCGGGAGGCCTTGTACTTTCGCTAGAATGTCGGTGTTCCACGTTCTTCTCGGGAGCGGTGATGAAATTCCTCCTCGTCGTTCTGTCGTGTTTGCCGCTCGTATCCGCTATTGAGGCGCAAACACCCGCGCCCAAACCGTCCGCCAGTTGTACGGTGCAGGGCCAAATCGTCAAGGAGCCCGGTGGGCAACCAATCAGGAAAGCAAACGTGAGTTTGTTAGGCGGCGGCTAGTGCCCTTGATCGTGGCCTAGGCGGGTCCCGCAGTCAGCATCGCCTCCAGTCTCGCCTTCGCTTGCGGCCACTCCGAATCCAAAATGCTGAAGTAGACCGAGTCGCGTACGCGGCCGGTCCAGGTGATCACATGCTTGCGCAACGTGCCTTCTTCTTTCGCGCCGATGCGCTGGATCGCGTTGCGCGATCTTTGATTTAAGGCGTCGGTTTTCAGTTCGACCCGCATGCATTTCCAGACCTCGAATGCATGCCGCAGCATCAGATATTTCGCTTCGGTATTGACTGCGGTGCGCTGCCACGGCCGCGCGATCCAGGTGGAACCGATCTCCACGCGGTGGTTGACGCGGTCGATGTTCATGAACCGCGTGCTGCCGATCACGCGTCCGGAGCCGTGCTCGACAGTCGCAAATACGATTGACTCGCTGCGTTCTTGCTCGCTAAAGGCCTTCTCCACGAGACGCTGAAAATCCTCCCGCATCTTCATGCGGTAAGGGATCCATTGAAAAATATCGTCGAGATCGTCTTCTGCGGCCTCCCAGAAGTTCTCGGCGTGCTCGCGGCGAATCGGTTCGAGGCGGACGACGGAACCCTCCAATGTGAACGGCATAGCGATATTCAGAGAAGCAGCGAGCGTACTCATGCTGGATTCCCTTTCGTGAACACTTCCATTATCTTGCATCCTGCGCCGGATTGTGGCATCTCAACTACGACGCCATCTGTAGAATGAAAGGCGTTGACCTGCGATGATCTCATCCGTCCAAAACATCGTAAATAGGCAGCGTCAGGAGTGTTGCCGGTGAAATCGCAGTGTTTGCCCTTCGCGCAAATCCCGCATAGCACGCACCTTTTCACTGACTTTCTTTCATACTCTCCCAAAGTTCATCCCTTTTACCCGCATTCTCCACACTTCACCGAATGGCTGAAGGAGGAGGCTTCCGCGCTGCAGTACGATTCTGCGCGGCGGGAGCGGGTGAGCGCGATTCTTGAACGTCAGAACAAGTCTTGGGGAGCTTCGCCGCAGACTTTCGCGAACATCGCTCGGCTGCGCGGCGGGGCGGCCGCCGTTGTGACCGGACAACAAGTCGGATTATTCGGTGGCCCGATGTTTGCGATCTACAAAGCGCTGACCGCCGTCAAACTGTGCGAACAGGCTGCTTCAGCTGGCATCGACGCGGTTCCCGTCTTCTGGCTGGCTACCTACGATCATGACCTTGCCGAGGTGAATCACGTTTCAATGCCCGGGCCCGACGGCCTTCTGCGGACGCTCACGACCTCCAGCCACGGGATTGCGGGCGCGCCGGTAAGCGAGGTGCGCCTGGGCGAAGAAATCCTGCCGCTCATCGAGGAGGCAGCAGGTCTGCTGGGAGATTCTGAAGCGGCGCAGTTTTTGCGCGAGTCGTATCGTCCCGGGGAGACGTTGGGCAGCGCGTTTTCCCGCTTCTATGCGCGCCTGTTTGGCCCGTGGGGCGTGATTCTTCTGGACGCGTCGGATGCAGAACTGCATCGCGTGGCAGCGCCCCTGTATCGAGCCGCCATCGAGCGCGCGGAAGATTTGGAGACAGCGTTGCTCGCTCGAGGCGAGGCGCTGGAGAGCGCGGGATATTTTCAGCAAGTAAAAGTGACGGCGTCGTCGGTGCTGCTTTTCGCGATGCACAACGGCGCTCGCACGGCGATCCACCGCCGAGTTAACAGATCGGATCAGGCTGGGGAATTTACTATCGGCAGCGAACCGGGAGCGGAGAGGCTCTCATCCGCGGAAATGCTGGATCGCATCGACAAGACGCCTGAGAATTTCAGTCCTAACGTGCTCCTGCGGCCGGTGGTGCAGGATTATCTTCTCCCAACTCTGGCGTACACCGGTGGCGCGGCCGAGACGGCATACTTCGCGCAGGCGGGCGCGGTTTACGAAACCATTCTCGGGCGAGTGACGCCGATCGTGCCGCGTTTTTCGGCAACGCTGGTCGAGCCCAAGGTGCAGCGCTGGCTGCGGCAGTATGGTATCACGGTGCTTGACACGTTTCACGGGCTCGAGGCGCTTCGGCATACTCTGGCCGCGCGCACGCTGCCGGCGGATTTGCAGGCGGCCTTCGATCGTGCGAATAAATCGGTGGAAGAATCTTTTTCCGGGTTGCAGGAAGCGCTGAGCAAACTCGATCCGACGCTGGTCGAAGCCAGCCAGACGGGCGCTTCGAAGGTGCACTACCAACTCGACCGCTTGCGGGAACGCGCCATGGCCGCCGAATTACGCCGCAGCGAAGTGGTGAGCCGTCATGCCGAAGGCCTCAGCCAGGCGCT
>Ga0302320_10004547_pt1 | contig 31481 bp, 30 predicted proteins | sample Bog_T0_3_FD_202130 | JGI IMG/M metagenome (GOLD analysis project Ga0302320, IMG submission 202130) | Peat permafrost microbial communities from Stordalen Mire near Abisko, Sweden - Bog_T0_3 | ecosystem: Environmental > Terrestrial > Soil > Wetlands > Peat | place: Sweden: Abisko, Stordalen Mire... | reverse complement strand
CCGATCCCATTGCCGCGTGGAAGACGCACGATGCCGACCTGCACCATCGCGCCGCGCACCTGAATGAAAAGCGGTTCGCCTACCTCCAGTATCGCGGCCCCGGCACCGATTTCCGCCTTGGCCTCGCCGACGATCATCTCTGGCTCGGCGGCGGCACAACCGCGGGCAACGGGCTCTATTGCATTCCCAACATGCCCACAGAAGAGGTGTTCACCACGCCGCACAAAGACCGTGCCGATGGCATTGTAACGGCCACCAAGCCGCTGTCGCATCAGGGCACCATGATTGAAGGCATCCAAGTTCGCTTCGTGGAAGGCCGCATTGTGGAAGCGCATGCCAGCCGGGGCCAGGAAGTACTGCAGCGGCTGATCGACACCGACGACGGCGCACGGCGTTTGGGCGAAGTGGCGCTGGTGCCGCACTCCTCGCCGATTGCCGCCAGCGGAATGCTCTTTCTGCACACGCTCTTCGATGAAAATGCCGCGTCGCACATTGCGCTGGGTCAGGCCTACAGCACGTGCCTGCGGGACGGCGACAAGCTCAGCCCGGAGGAGTTGGCAGCCAAAGGCGCCAACGACAGCCTGATCCATGTGGACTGGATGATCGGGTCCGGCGAGCTGGACATCGACGGAATCACGGCCACAGGCGCAGCGGAGCCGTTGATGCGGCAAGGGGAATGGGTGTAAGCAAAGAAGCCATCCCGCGAGTTGGCCATGGCAGGTACGAATAGTTCCCGATTGCGAGTTCATCGCAGATTGGCGTTCTTAATTTAGCCAATTGGCGTATACTGCGAATTGAGGTGAGCCATGGCAACCCATACCTTACACGATGTGCTAGGCGGGGAAGGCGTACTCGGCAGGCCGATGAACAAAGGTGGCGCTTTGGCCGAACTGGTGCGCGAGGGGCTGCCGGTAAAGGCTCTCCTCCTGTTGGCTGAGCGACTGGATATGCGGCAGGCCGAAATCTCCGAAAAGATCGGCATTCCTCAGCGCACGCTTACACGGCGGCTGACGCAGCATTCGCGGCTCACGGCTGCCGAATCGGATCGGGCTGTGCGGCTGGCACAGGTGTACGCGACGGCGGTTGAGACCCTGGGCGACGGAGATAAAGCGGCTGCATGGCTGAAGACGCCGAATCGCGCTCTGCGAGGAAGCCGGCCGCTGGATCAGCTCGACACCGATCCGGGGGTGCGCGAAGTTGAAGACATCCTGGGGCGGATTGCTTACGGCGTCTATAGCTGATGAACGTCTGGCGGATTTGCCGGGAAATCCATGCTGCCGATGCCTTCACAGGAGATGGAGCCCGGCGCTTCGGCGGACGGTGGAACTCGCGCGGCGTGCCCATGGTCTACACGTCAACCTCGCTGGCGTTGGCTGCCATTGAGCTTTTTGTCCATCTTGAAGCCGGCCAGGCGCCGAGCGACCTGATTTACATCACCGCAACGCTTCCGGAAGGGGAGCCTGCGGAGCACCTTGCGCCAGATCGGCTGCCGTCGGGCTGGTGGACGGATGACTTCGATCCGTTGCGCGAGCTGGGCGACAGGTGGATTCGCGAGAAAAGTTCGCTGGCTATCCAGGTGCCATCCGCGGCGCTGCGGATGGAGTGGAACGTATTGGTGAACCCGCTGCATCCGGCAATTTCGGCTGTAGAGATTTCATTGCCGCAGGCGTTTCAGTTCGATGCCCGGATGTTTCGCTAGGTGGAGGAATGAGATTCGTGATCTCGTAGGTTTGAGCCTATCCCTCGGCTTCCAGATCCGGTTCGGTCCACAGCAGGATGCACTGCGGCAGCGTGTAGTAGAGAATGCCCACCGCGATCAGCAGCCCGTAGGGCAGGCGGTCGAGGAACATATGAGCAGCAGCATTCGCCGGGATAAGACGCGGATTCATCTTGACCACTGCAGCTATCAGCGCCGGGAAGAACGCAAGGTCAAGCCACTCATAAGCAATGTAGCCGGCACGGTAGCGGCGATAGCGTTCGCGTTCGTCGCCGCCCTCGAAGGCCGGCAGCAGCCCGTCGTCGTAGCTTCTGCCTCCGAGGAATCTGGATAGAATGCCGAAGGCGCAAAAGAGGATAAATCCCCACGTGGATTGCACGTCAAAGGCGCACCATGCGACTATCAGCAACGCAAATGCGGCGTAGAGCAGTGCCACCAGCCAGCGGCGGCGGCTCCGGGATGCAATGTTGATGCGTATCCCATAAAGGACAAAATCTGTTCTCATTTGGATTTCTCCTTGTCTGGCGTGAACCAGAGAATGATGGCGTCCGGGAGCGTTAGAGCGGCGAACAACAAGATGGCAGCCACGCCAAAGAGCAAGCTATCGTTGTTCCATCGATGCAGGACGGCCAACGCTGGCCATGACCGTTCGCGAATCTGGCTCTGCCGGCGCATAAAAATCAGAATCCAAATCCAAAGAATCCCCAGGTTGAGTACGTGGTAACTCCAAAAATGTGCCCGGTCGCGCCAGCGCAACTCCCGTTCGTCCGGCACGTCTCGCAACTCCGGATCCCCCGGAAAGAGAAATCTTCCGATCCACGATTTAGGCGGGGCCTTGGTTCTCCACAGTATTCTCTTGCTGCGGTAGCGTCCCGTCAGCCGGGCAAAAATCAGCGCGGCCACTCCCAGCAGAAGCGGGATCCAAATCATCGTCCCGAAGCCCCATTTATCCACGAACCACGAAGCAATCAGGTACGCGGCGAACCCTGCGTGGACCAGAACAACCAGCCAGCGACGCCGCGCGCGGGAAGCAAAGCTGATGTGCATACCGAACAGTTCAAGTTCAGGCCTCATGAGGATCGCTCCTTGACGGTATCCGCCTCGACGGCGCCGTCGATTTTCCTTGTCCTGTACACTTGCTCACTCAGCGGCTGAAACGGCTGTTTGGAGAAGATCGCCTCCACTGGCAGGTGAAAATACTCGCCGAGCGAGAGCGCCAGCTTAAGGCTGGGGCTGTAGTCGCCGCGCTCCAGAAAGCCGATGGTCTGGTAGTTCACTTCCATCGCGTCCGCCAGGTCCTGGCGGCTGATGCCGCGCTCAGCGCGCAGCACAGCGATGCGGTTGTAAAGACCGCTCTCGCCTGGACCCTTTGGAGTAGTCTCGTTCATGATTCAAATATATTGTTATGTAATTACAATATTTTGTCAAGCGGAAAAACATCGATCGCATGAATATCCATACAGTGTGCCCCCAGATCCCGATCCTGGGAACCAAGAAAAAGTACTTGTCCTCGGCCCGTCTTTCGAACCTCGGCTGCGATTTTCCTTAGCTCCGGCAACACGCGGCCCAGAGCGACGGGCGCAGCATCGCGCCTGCCCAGCGCAAAGTACACATCGCGATAAAGGCGGTAAAGCTGCTCGTAGACGGCGGCTGCGGCGCATCCGGCTAGATTGGGAGCTCGCGCTGCGGCGACTTGCGGAAGGCCTGCCAGGTCCAAATGAGCGCCACGAACAACCACATAACCGCTGGCGTCCACGTTAAACCGAGCGGCGGACGATGCCGGGAATGCTGAATTAGCGGATTCACCGTCCAGATCAGCACATTCAGCCAGGCGAGAACGGCTGCCAATCGCCATATCCACCGCTGTTTCGGGTTGGCGCGGTTGGCGCGCGCCTTCTCAATCTCATCCTGCGAAGGCAGAAAACCTCCCGATTTGAGGTTTCGCTGGATCGCCTTGAACACCATGCGGCCCGGAAGGAACAACAGCATGGCAGCGAGCACGGAAAACACAATAAGCATCGGCGTCGACGCCCGGCCCACAACTCGGGCTCCCACGATGGCCAGAATCCCCAGGCCCAGGAACATCGCCGCAAGAAGCAGCGGGATGATCCAGAGATGCGCCTGCGGCCAGAACGGCTTGCCCGCGCCCATCTTACCGAAAACCTCAGCCCGCTTCGCCGCCGACTCTGTCCGCGTCAGCAGGAAGCGGCCCGTCTTCAGCTTCCTCCAAATCATTGAGGCGACCATATAAATCGGTAGACCCATCAGCAGCGCGAAGATAGCAAGCAGCGGGATTCGTACCCACGGAGCGGTACAGTCCAAAGCAATTTTTGCGGTCACCGCGGAGATGTAAATCAACGCCGCCATGAGAAACGCAACAATACCAGAACCTGCCAACCGCTTACGAAGGATGGAATTCTCTTGCACCGGCTCTCCTTCGGGATCTGCAGTAGCGTGCATGCTTCTTCCCACTGCTGACTGCGCCCCGATTATAACCCCGTTTCGATCCTGCGCCGGAGCCGCTGCGCGCGAATCTCTCGCTCATCTTCCGCTTTGCCGCGCCACCTCAAAACCGTTCCCGCCGTCCAGCCGTGCTTCAAACTGGCGATTGAACCGAATCAGCGCGATCCACATCCCCTGGTCCTCGCCCTTCCACTCCAGCGTTCCACCAAGCTCATGCGCAATCGCTTCCGGCCCAAGGTCGTGATGCAGCCCGAAATAGCGCTCCTCCAAGGCCTCGCTATCCAGGCCAAAGCTCCTCAACAGTGACGGCGGGTCGTACTTGGTGCTGAACACCAGCGCTGTGGAATACTTCCAGGGCTCGCCCGCGGCCTTCTCAATCTGTGCGGGGGTAAAATCCTCCAGCCGGTAAACATCGTATGGCTGCTTCAGATAGCCAAGCTCCGGCCGTGTCAGCTCGTCGGTTACCGGCCACGCTGAAAGCACCGTAGAACCCGGGTACCGTTTGTTGAGCTGGGCAATCCCAGCCAGATGGAGCCGGACAACGTGCGCGTACGCCAGATTATCTTCCGGCGCAAACCCATAGGGCGGATTCACAAACAGCCCCGCCACAAACGCGGCCGCCGAGAACACCGCCAACCCTTGCCAATACGGCGCCCGCCGGTAAAACGCGGCAACCGCCACCAGCAGCACCAGCGGATACATGGGCAGCAGATAGCGCGTCAGCAGCGCCCCGCCCAGAACGCTGAACAGCATTGCATTCACCAGAAGCAGAAGAAGAATCCGCCACAGCGCCGCCCTGGAAATCGTCGCCCGTTCCTGCCCCTCGGCGTCCAGCCGCGGCTTCAGCAGCAGCGCCGCATAGGCCATCAGAACCGGCACAAACAGGTTCATGTGCGCCGTCAGGTGCAGGATTCTGTGCCCAAAGGCCGCCAGAATCCGCAGCGGATCAAGCGTTGCCTGCGCGTTGTAGCGCAGGAACTCAGGATTCCCAAACAGGAAGCCGGTGTGCGCATAATGCCACAGGTACCAGCCGGCCAGTGGCAACGCGCAGCTTGCAAGCCACGTCGCCTCGCGCCAAAGCCTGCCCCTCGTCGGCGGAAGCGCCCGAAAGCCCTCCACCAGGCTCAGCACGGCCAGGGAAAGCGGAATCGCAATCGCTGTCTCCTTGCACAAGGCGGCGGCGGCAAACCACAATGCCGCGGCCCAGGGCTTGCGGGCCGCAACTCGATCGGGCAGCGCGTACACCAGTCCCCACAGCGTGCAGGCCGCGGCAAAGATATCCGCATGAGCCAGCGTGCTTTGCGCAAACCAGATGGGGTAAAGACCGGTAAGCACCACCGTCCAGAAGGCCACCGAGCCCACCCCCACCAGGCGCATGGCCAGCCGCCACACCGCCAGCAGACCCAGAGACGCCACCATCAGCACAGCCACACGCGTCACCGCGGGATGGAAGCCGGAAAGATTCCACCACAGCGCCAGGTAAATGCTGGGCAGCGGCGGGTGCGCATTGGTGAGCGTAGTAATGGGAATCAGCGAGCCGGTGCGAAAGAAGTCCCATGCCGCGGGGATGTAATAGCCGGCCTCGTCCCAGTAATAGGGCAGGCGAAGCAGCGTAAAGTGTGTGGCATAGAGCGCCGTGAACACCACCGGAAAAATCATCCAGAGGGGCAGTGGCACGTCCATCCGCGGCTGCATCAGGCGTCTCAAGGGAAACTCCTTAAAGCCAGGGACGAGGGACTAAGGGACTAGGGAACAGGCACGTGCGGAGGTTGGAACCGACTTGACTGCCGTTCGCTGATCGCTGGTTCCTTAGTCCCTAGTTCACAGGTCCTTGCGGAAAGTTATGGCCGTGCGGCTCCAGATTCAGGGTGCCGAAGGCCTGCTCGTACTGGGCAATATTCTGGCCCAGAACGTTCCACAGGGCTTTGGCTTGTTGCGGGCTCAGGAAGATTGCCTGGTGGTTGCGAATGCTCACCTTATCGGCGCTCTCGCTCGATGCGGTGCCGAATACGAGCTGGAAATCCCAAACGCTTACGCGCACCTGCACGCTGTTGGCATAGGACTCGCGGTAGTCGGGTGTTTGGACAAGGTTCATTTGGGGCTGTTGCGGCGATGGACTCATGGTAAAACCAGCTTACTCCGCCAGAGCAACCAGATCCCAATCTTCGGAAGGATGTGGCGTTAAATGCGCACGCTGCCTTGTTGAAAAGTGGCGCGCGCAGCCTGCGCAGCATGTGCATATTGAGACAGGAAAAAGTGAGATAAATAGTGAAAATAAGGCTGTTTTAGTGCCGTTTATGCGCGAACATAGCGCAAAAGACGAACGCTTTTTGATGCGCATTTGCGCACAAAACTGCTTGTGTGGGGTGAGAAAGTGCTAGCACTGCTAGCATTTAGCTCTCGGCTGGGGCCGAGGTACTGCGGATTGGGAGTGGGGGCAAAAGCCGGGGACGACGAGTATCGATTCCGGCTAATCCTATACCTGGCAAAGTGAGCAATAGAGCACGTGGGGTGAGCTAAATCACATCCACAACTCACGGCTTGCCATACGCTTCAGGCATGGCAAATCGACCGGAGTTGTGCATCTGCTACGACAGCGAAATGTTCCCTGCGAGGGGCGTTTGCACGGGATGCGGAGACGAGATGCCGCAAAAGGAGCCGAGGATCACGAACTCACCGGGCACTATCAGGTGGTTTGCCAATCAATTCAAACTCCATGTGGCACGGAAGCACCCAGGCAAGCCGGGGGCGGATTTGACAGAAGGTGAATAAGCGACTACTGTCCGATTACTGCTTTCCCTTGCCACCTTCCCCGATCCACACAGAGCCTCTCGGAAGCGAGGGGCTTTTGTGCGACTGACCCACACAAAATGAATTTGCGTCTCCTTCTCGTTTAGCCGAGCAGGGGCCGGCATGCGCTGGAGAACAAAAACCGTTCGATCCATCATCGATGCGGCCGGTGCTATTTCCTTTGGGGACGGGCCGGACATTCCCGTGCGCTTTGATCTGAGGGAAACCGAGGATGCCTTGAACGAAGGGAAAAACTTGGACCTGGGTTTGGGCAATCTGAGGTATGGACCCGAATTCAGACAGGTTGTTCTCGGGCTGGTACGCTCCGGCGCTCACCTGACGTTGCGAGGCGACGGCGTGGAGGTAGCTATTGTCCTGTTCGGGGCCAATAAATTCACAGTAATCAAGCGAGGATGATTCCAGATTCCTTATCGACTGCGGTGTTTTTCGGCTAGAATGCGAGTCTATCCCTATCAGATTCAGCCAAACGCAGTTTCGCCTCTGGCCGACGGAGTCGTGGCTCTGACGATGCCGTCAGGCAATGCCGGTGGTTTTCACTGCACTCTTGGCGCACCTGCGGTTTAGCAGCCCGGCCCAGTTAATCCCTCCGAACTGAGCCTCCTAGCTCAGATATTATTCTGCGTCTTTGAGATACTGACTTCGAAGACGAGTCCCTGTTATCGGCTCCCTCATGGTTCTGAACTAAGTCAGCCCATCTGACCGTTGTCCTTCTTAGCCCCATCCCTCACGCAAGGAGGGGTTATGGAACATACGATTAAAAACGATTGCACGCATGTCTATGTGGGTATAGCGCTACTGATGACTATATTCATGGTGCTGTTTGTCGCCGCCATGCATGGACAAGAGCTACCCAATGCGCCACAGGCAGCCGTGAAGCAGCAAATTCCGCCGGTGCACAAACCGGGTCAGCTGTTGGCACGGGGTTCATGGTTGGCACAGGGTCCACCGTTGGCACATGGTCCAAGGTTGACACAGCCCGGCAACCTGGACCCTGGAAGCGCTGACTGGTTCCGTGAGCGTGAAGATTTTAAGCTGGCGAGGGTTATTCCGCTGCTTACGCATATTGACTGGAACCTTAGCTTTGGCAAGCCAATGGAGGCAGGCCATGGCAATCGTAAGATCAGATAGGTTTTGATTACACGGTCATAGTCGATGTAGTAAGTAAAACAGCGTTGCAGTTGCTGGCCGGTCGCTAGTGGTGATGGAAGCCTTCCAGGAAGCTCTGCCAGTCGCTGGAGAGCCTGTTCGTCTCGAAGTAGGCGATGGGGAAAGAGAAACCGTGGTCAATGCCGACGATGGTAGGAGTGTCCGCCGCGAGTTTCTAGCAGAGCCACTCAGCGAGACCACGACGAGTCCAATATCTCATTGGGCTGGGCGGCGGTCGAATCTGTTCCTGCGTGCCGGAACCCTCGGCAACGTAAAGGCAGCCATCGGTCATCGTTTTTCGCAGGTGGGCACACTTTTAGACACAGTGCGATATGCGCGGTTCTGAAAACGGCTGTAAGTTATTGGTGCGAAAGGAGGGACTCGAACCCTCATGGGTTACCCCGCCAGATCCTAAGTCTGGTGCGTCTGCCAATTCCGCCACTTTCGCGCGTCTACCAACTCCTCGATTCTATTATCCTTTTGGGCGGCTGTGTCTTGGAGTGCTTTCTGTCGAAACTGTGCGCCTCAGCATTCCGCGAACAATCGCTGGTCAAAGGCAATCGAGGAGCGGGGGATCAGCCGCTTGGTCTACGGCATTACGTCGAAGCTGCCGGGGACGATTGAGTGGGAGCAGGCACTGGTCGCACATGCCGGCGCACTCTCCCATGATTTCTCCCCAAGTCAGGCGCGTCAACACACTCTGCGGCCAAAGCGACAAACTTAATCGTTGTTCGCTGAAAATCAGCCGTTTTTCCTTCCATCCCTGCTATTGCTGCGCCGAAGCGTCGGCCAGTTGGTAGTCCTTGTACTCGAGAGTGAACACGGTGCGGCGAGTGGAAAACTGGTTGGCGGAGTCTTCGCCGTTGGGGGCCACCTCGGTGTTGATGAAAGTTCTTACCGGAACAACCAGAGGCTTGTCGGCGACCTTTGCCGGGCCATAGTCGATCCGTGTGTCCTCCTGGTGGATCACGTTCGATGGTTTGAATTCAGCCAACAAAACCAGCCTCACAATGATTCCGGTGCCGGAATCTACAAAGATCTCGCCGTGGTATGGCGCCGTTTCCCTGTGCGGGGACCAATTGGTGTTGGTTTGCAGAGTGCCTCGCCCGGTGCTTGCGATGCCCCCAATGCCCCGGTTGCCTGTTGCGCCGGTTGAATCGGTATCCGGGAAGCAGCAATAGTTCACCGTGTAATGGGATTTTTTCTTCTCCACCGCGAAGGAAAATACAGCGGTCTGCCTTCCGTTGACCGTCTCCCAACGCAGCCAGTTGAGTTTGCCTGCCGCTTGTGCGTCCTGCACGATCGCGCTCAGGGCTGGGCCGGGGCCGAGCAAAACGATCTGGCCGTTCGCGCCCCACCGAGTCGGGTCCTTCACGTTGGAGACGATCTCCGCGCCGTTCCGGCTCTCCACCTTGGTTTCGCTCGAGCCGATGTAATAGATAAACTGACTGCCGCTCCCCATCCTGGCATCTCTCCAAACCTTATCGGGGACCTTGCCTGGGTCGGCTCTATCAGGAGGCTTCAGGCTGTCCTGAAAGCGGAAGGTGGTTTTGGTTGCGGTCAAATGGGGCAGTTGCGCATAGGTTCTGGCTGCATAGTCTAGAGCTTTGTCAAGAAGAGCCTTCTGTGCCGCTGCATCGGGCGCGGGCGTTTGGGGCAGGTCGGCGGCCGGCGGCGCAAGCACGGCGCTGCGCGCTTCCAGCAGATACAGTTGCTGAGTGCTGAGCGTGCCCGGAATGTAACTCGCCAGACTGTCCATCGTGCTCCCGGTAAGTTCCTCCGTGAGTTCAACCTGCTTTAGTTCGTCGGCCACGTCTGCATCGGTCTTTTTGGCCCCCTGCAAGGATTGAAGCAAGGTCTGTAGTTGTTCCACAGTCATCTTTTTTGCGGCCCAGGCGGGCGAAGTTGCAACCAGCAACACGAGAATCCATCCAAGACGCTTCATAGGACTCAATCCTCCAGAGATTTGGGCGAACCAATTGTAATGATCCAGGGCCGCTTCTGGATGTGATCGCTTGAAAAGCGTATCAATCTCCTATTGGGAAACTCAATGTGCGCACCCGGGATCTCGACAACTCGAGACGACCCGTCCAGCCAGTGCAAAGCCATCGCAGACGGCACTTGTCCGGGCCGTGAGATTGCCGTCGCGGATCTGCGGATTCAAATGAAGGTCTGCGCTAGCTGGTTGCTTGAGCGCCGCTTGCAGGTTGCGCCCTCAAGGCAGCAACCTCGCGGCTCAGCGCGTCTATGCGGGCCAGCAACTCGTCGTGCCGCTTGTCGGCGACGGAGGGATCGAACGCCTCCACGTAAAACGTGCCATTCGGTTCCAACTGGCATTTGCGCACTTTGTCGAAATCCTCAAAGCCTTGCTTGTGGATGACGGAGAGCAGTTCCTCGCGCGTGAGAGACTCGCGTTCCATGGCTTTGAGGTCTACCTGTCCATTGAGGACAAGGATGGCCGACCGCCCCTCTATCGCGCGCGTGAGCCTTTGCGAGCGGAACAGCACGCGCACCACCAGCCAGTTCACCGCAAGCAAGCCAAAGGCGCCGATGACGCCGCCGGTGACCGAGTTGTCGTCGCCAATGATGGCATTTTGAACGGTGTTGGAGAGCGAGAGCAGCACTACCAGGTCAAAGGGGTTGAGCTGGGCCAGTTCTCGCTTGCCGAACAGGCGCAGCAGCACCACCAGAACCAGGTAGACGATGACCGGACGGGCCAGCTTCTCCAGAATGGGAAGCGGCAGGTGAAACATGCTGTCGAACATGGGCGAGTGGATCATGGAATCGAGGATAAAACAGTTCCCTGCTCAGGCTAAGAAAATGCCTTCATCTCAAGTGTTCGCGGGGAATGCCGGCCTTCGATACGTACTGCCCTACAAAGGAATCGGAGCAGCCGTGAGGCTGCCCCGATGTGTTAGCGAAGCAATTGCTTCGCGAATTATGAAAGGTAGTAGCGGAAAGAGGTCCAGAACATGTTGTCGATGCCCTTGGCGCCGATGCTGGATGCGAACTGCGCGATGGCGCATCTCACCAGCCTCGTCCCGGAGTTCCATTACAGCATTGGCTACTTCTTTCCGTTGTCTTTGAAGTTCAGCGCAAAGTAGTAGTACTGGTACGAGTGGCTGGTTGTCACATTCGTCAGGAACTGGCCACCGCCGAAGTAGCCAACGCCGCCACCCACGTTGAAGTGCCTATTGAGTTCATACCAGGAGTAGCTATCGACTTCCGCGCCCAAATGGCGGCCGTGGTCGGTCTTGTTGGTCACGATCGCGCTGCCCGAGGTGTTGTAGATCGAGTCCAGCGCATCAGCCGCCCAAAAGTCCAGCCCCTGTACCGTGAAGGTGAGCCGTCGGTGGGGCTCAATGGTAGCTCCCGCGCGCACCGCCTCGATGTTCTGCCAGCCGAACAGGTCGGTGATGCCAAAGCGGTCGTGGGCTGACGGGTAGATGGTGTCGAAGGTGGTGTGCGATCCGTTCTGCGCCGGATTGCTGTTGCCCGTGGCGTAGTCGTACTGGGTAAAGACGCGCGGCTTGGCCGCCACATTGAGGAACTGGTATGCCGCGCCTGCCTCCCCCGCCGAGGCTCGAAGCGGCTGCGATCCTACCTTGCCGGTTTCGAGAATCAACTCGCCCCCGTAATCGAGCGCCGAGTGGGCTTGCGCCTTGAAGCGCGCACCAAGAGCCTTCTCGTTTTCCTTGCCGGTGGTCTTGCTTTTGGCGGCTTCCACGACCTCTGACGGCTGCACGCGCCACAGGAAGAACGGCTCAAGGTTCGAGTGCGGCACAACAAAATCATCGACGCGGCCATAGGCTCCGTAGATGTTGTTGCCTTCCTGATGCGGGCTCACGCCATAGGCCTGCGGGACTATAGCCGAGGCGGCGAAGATGCCCAGGTGCTCGCGCTTCGCGTTCAGGTTCAGCACCGCCGCATCGTACGACCGTGCCTGGTTGCGCCACTCGGAGTTGGAGAGGATGGTGTTGTTGTAGTTGATAAGCTGCCGGCCCACGCGCAGGTTGAACCAGTGCTTCTCCGGGTCGCCAATTTCCGCGTACGCCAACTTGAGATCCCAGCGAACCGTATTCGGCGGGCCGATCGGCGGGTTTTGGAAGCCCGCGCGGGCGTCCTGTACCTGCGCCGTAACCCGGAACCAGCTGGGCGTATGCAGATCCACCTGGAACCGGAAGCGGTTCAACAGGTAGGAGTCATTGGTACCCAATTTTAAGTTGTTATTGTCGTACGCCTCGTACCGGAACCGCTCCTCGGCCTGCACATCGACCCAATGGGGCAGCTTTGCGTCAAGGTAGGTCGCCGGGGCAAAGTCGTGAAAGTCGTAGGACGCCGGATTGCCGGTGGTACGCGCAGCCGCGCCGTTCAGAAAGCTCAACGGGTTCGAGGCCGGTCCGGTTACGAATACGCCATTGTACCCGGACGTCGCGTTTTGCGTGGTGAGGTCATCCTGCGCGGCCAAGGGGCGGCCGGCCGCTATAGCAAACAGAAAAAGCACAGCGGAGATCGATAGCGGTAACCGGCGCAGAAAAACATATATAGCAAGAGCGTTTTGCACTTTGGGTTCTCCTTTAAGTTTTTGGGATGCTGGATGGTTTAGGACCGTAGGTCCCTGGGCTGCTTGGGCGGCAGAACTCTATCGACAGGATGGACAACAACAAGTCATATCAATATTCACTACCAAAGCATAAAGAGCTTCTTGCACTTTGGGTTCTCCTATGGATTGTGGGGATCTGGATGGGATGGGACCTTAGGCCCCAGGCACGCATGGGGCGTCAGAACTTTATCGACAGGTGGGAAGACAACAAGTCATATCAATATTATTTCTGAATTTACTAGGCGATCCTGAAAAAGTCAATTTCTACGAGTCTGCGATACGTGTTGCGATAAAAAGAATCGGGGCAGCCCTGAGGCCGCCCCGATGTTCAACGAAGCAATTGCTTCGCGAGTTATGGAAGGTAGTAGCGGAAGGTGGTCCAGAACATGTTGTCGATGCCCTTGGCGCCGAGGATGGTATTCGAATCCCAGCCTTCGCGAACCGCATAGCCATACTGGATGCCCTGACGCAGGCGGCCGTGGTCGCCCTTGTAGATGTCATACCAGTAGCCGCCGGTAATCTCCTGCACGTCGCGGGTTTGCGCGCCGCAGGAGCCCCCGGGGTAGTATCCGGTTGAACTGCCGTTGTAGCCGGGATTCGCGACGACGCCGCAAGCCGGGCTGGCTGTCAGCAGGTGCGATCCGTAGCCCACAGCAGCCAGGGAAGGCGCGCCCCAGTGGGGGCCCCAAGTGCCGCCGGCGGCAACTTGAGCAGCCGTTGGAGTGGTGGTGCAGGCGAACGCGCCCGCTGTTGTTGGGCAGAAGTCCGCGGACGGAGAGCCCAGCGTGGTTTCGCCGGCAGCGGAGTAATCGTCGCGGCCGGCATAGTCGCCGCCATAATTCCCCCAGATGGTGAGGCGCGGATTCGGTGTGATTTCCAGGGTGGCCAGGCCGGAGACGTTGTGGATGGGTGTAAGTCCACCCCAGTTGTTCACCGTTACGTCAGCCAGTGTGGAGTCGCCGTAACGACCTACGCCGGGTCCGTAGAGGGCCTTGCCGCCCACGGTCACAACCTTCGGCACAATTGGAAAACGCACGCTGGCGCCCGCACCGCCAAGGACGATGGAATCGTAAATAGATCCGGCGGTGGTGGAGGTGGGTACGATAACCGCGCCGGTGGCGATGTCTTTGATCCCGCCATATTTGGTGCTGTTGGTGGTTACGCCGGGATAAACCGTCTCGTGAGCAAAGCCGGCGATTCCGAAGATCTCGTAGTGACCCCAGCCTGGATCCAACGTGATCTTGGCCAGGACATCGGGCGCCTGGTTAAAGGAGTAGTTGGCGATGTTGGTGTTGGCGTAAATCGTGTTGTAGACGGGTACCGCAACATCGAGGACGCCGCCCGTCGAATCGGTTTCTTTCTGGTTGCTGTAGTTCTGAATGTAGGTAGTGGGAACGCTGGCGCTCACAGTGGCGTTGTAGGCGCCGCCGTTGTTGCCGGCGCTTCCAAGAACGGCATACGGTGTGTTGCCGGCCAGTGAGGCGGTGTAAAGGATCTGCGGGTTCTCAGCCGCGACCGCGAATGCCGCATGTTGCCAGTTCTTGGTTACCCGGAAGCCGTATTGGCGGGCCCAAACAAAGCCCGTTACGTAGTTCGGGTCTATCGTCAGCGGAGTCGGCGTGTTGCTTGACGCGGCGGAGATGCCCTTGGTGCCTTCGGTTGCCAGGGACCACATTTGGCCGCCGGAGAAGGCCAAATGGCTATTCGTCTCGGCCTGAGCGTAGACGACCCGCTGGCGCAGGACGTAGCTGTTGGACTGGTTGGCGTTCGAACTGGTGCCGGTGCCCAACCAGTCAGCCTCGTAGTAGCCACGTATGGTACCCCAACTGGTTTTGCCCTCGGCCAGAAGGGTGACCCGCGACTGGCGGGCGCTGCCGTAGAACTCGCTGAGCGAGTAGGCATCCGCGCCCTCGTAGGGAATCGCGCTGAAGGCGGTGGGAATATCGCCGCCCGTGGCCTTGGTGCGGTACACCGTTTCAGCCGCCGCGAAGCCGCCGGGAGTAATGCTGATCCCCTTGTAATGCAGAACGTCGGGGTTCTCGACGGACTTCTTCACCTTGTTGGCCTCAGCGACCGCATCGGAGACGCTGCTGGCCAGAGAGGTCTGGTTGCCCTTCAGGTCGGTCACCGTCGATTGCAGGGTGGTTACGGCGGCGGCATTGTCGCTCACTGCCTGTTGCTGCGACGAGGCGGCTGCCTGCGCCCTGGCTGCCGAGGCCTGTGCCGCGGCGGCTGCCGCCTGCGCCTGCCTCAACTGGTCGTCTTTCGCTGCCAGGTCGCTCTTCAGGTTGTTGATCTGCGATTGCATCTCTTCGCGCAACGCCTGAATCTGGGCTTCCACATGGGCTGCTGTTGGCGCGGGTGCCGTGTAGACCTTTGTTACGGTGGTTGTAGTCTTCGTGGTTTTGGCGTTGTGTTTCTTCTTCGCCGGCGGTGTCGCTTGCCCGGCATAGGCGGATGAAGCAACTAGACTAGCTGCCAGCATTGCCGCGGCAACGAATTTGAGCTTGAAGTTCATTGGGCCTCTCTTTTTCCATGGATCGGTTTGGATCGTAACTGCGCACACCTTCATCGCGAACACTCACGAGTCATGCATCCACAAAACCTTGCAGATTACAAAGACCGGGAGCTTTCAGTTCGAGATTCAGGAGCAACATCGATGGCCCGGAGGTTCTTTGGACAGGCAAAGCACTCCCGGGCCTGTTCCGTTATCCAGCCTCGCAGAGTTGTATGAATATTTAACGAATTCACGCACTTTTAATAAAGTTATAGATCCCGCAACTCATCCTCATTTGGAGGTAATCAATCTATTTATCTTCATAGCAAGTGCCAACTCAAAAGTCGCAACACATCGGGATGGATCGCGCCCGGATTATATTGGCGCGATCCATCCCGGCGTCGTACTTCAGTCGTACTTCAAAAGATCCATCGGGCAGTGGTTACTAACTCGTGGTTGTAGGTGTGTAGCTTGCTTGTGGCGATCTGCATACCGACGCCAAAGGCCAGCCCTGGCCGCGACTTGGGGTTGGAAGGATGCAAGCCGCATTTGCCGATAATCAACCCTGGAGTAACGAACTCCTGAGTCTTGCCGTCGTTTGGTCCGCCCTTGTAGAAAGTGGCGTTGCTCTCGACCTCCGGCCAGAAGAGCTTGTGGATGCGGTATTGCGCCACTGTATTCCACAGCACGGGGCGACCGGTCGCGGTCGTCGCGGGTGCGCCGGTGGGCAGTGTGGCGCCGATCGTGGTTTGCACATCCAGGTTGCCGAATCCCTTGCCCGCGCCAACGTTTGGTTGTACACTCCCGTTGGTTGAGCCGTTCTTGGCCTGGCCGGAAGGCACTGTGGTCAGCGCCCATGCGCTTAGCGTGTAGGTGCCGTGCTTTGCGTTGCCGCTGGCGATGCGGTACTTGACGAGGAACGAAAAGTCCCCCCAACCGTCCACGGCCTTGGTGTTGTGTTCGATATAAGGCGGAAGGTCGATTGCGATTTCAGTGTTGGCTTTGGGAACGATAAAGTTGACGCCCTTGCTGTTGTCCAAGTTCCAGGTATCGGTCAGCGCCGGGGCGATCTGGCGGACAATGTCCGTCCGGACAACCTGGAAAAGCCCGGTATAAGTTGTGACCAGCGGAACGGCCCAGGCTGGCTGTTTCGACTGTGTGGCATTGGTTTGTGCCGACCACCACGCGTATCCGTGGAGCGGTGCGGCGTTTGGTGAGGCGGTTTGAGCGAACGCACTGGCCGTACACAGCAGAAGGAGTAGAGTAAGTGAAATGTTTTTCATGTCGGTTCATCCAGCATGAAGGGCGCGAACAGGACCGGCAACCGCCTTTTGGGCTAGGAATCCCTCCACCGTTTGGTGGAGAGACCACGCAGGTGTGCATGCAATGAAAACACGGACGATGGGTGCACCAGGTCTCGATTCTGAGACCTGGGAGTCCACGAACCCATCTTCGCCCGCTCCTTCCTGGTTTTCGACCTCACCGAAAGACGCCAGAATAACGAGGGGTTTTAACCCCTGCGGGATTGCCGGGACAATTCTTGCAACCCGCGCTCCACCCAGGCAAAACCGCTACGGACGCTGCGCCCCGCCCTGCCTGCCTGCACTGAGCAGGTTAGCCAGGATGCGATACGCGCCGGGGACCAACTCCGGGAGCTGGCGATAGAGCGCGTAGGCGGCATAGATATAAGTGCCTTTGCCGGGATGCGCCACCAGCAGGCCGCCGCGTTGAGGGTCCTGGCCGGGGTCGGCGGTTTCGGTCAGCGCCGTGTAACCGGGGTCCCACGTATCCAGAAAAGAATGTCCGCGCTCTTCGAGCCAGCCATCGAAGTCGGCGGTGGTGATGGTATTGGGCCAGGTCAGCAGCGGGTTGGCGGGGTCCAGCAGCTTTACCGGCACTTGCTCGTCCACCACGCGCTCGCCGTGGCCCATCTGAAGCGGAAGCGGCGCGGGAAAGTTCGAGCTCTGGTACTGCACAATTAGCGTTCCTCCGCGGCGGACAAACTCATTGAGGCGCGGTTGCGCGGCGGTCAGATCGGGCCGATTTGAGTAAGCGCGAATTCCCACCACGATCACATTCCAGGCCGACAAGTCGCTGGAAGCAAGCTCTGCCGGCGTCAGTAGATGAGGCACCGCGCCCAGGGCTTCAATGGCGTCGGGGACCTCGTCGCCGGTGCCCATGATGTAGCCGATCCGCAGGCCTGGCGCGAGCTTTACGTCTACCCTGCGGGTAAGCAACTGGGCGGGCTTGTAAAGGTTGTAAGGCCGCAGGCCGGCATAGCCGATGCTCTGCCAGCCGGTTTCGTAGGCGTGACCGGCGGAGTGCGCAACCGCCTGGATGGTGTTCGGAGCTGGCTGCAAAGGATGCGCCATCGTCACAGCGACCGGGTTTTCGGCGGGGGTGACGGAAAACAGAATCGGCTCCGTGTCACCCGCAGCGGCCAGATGGAACGGAGCCGAGGCAGGTTGCGCTGTCCAGCCGGTAGGCAACTTCAGATCCACCGTCCCATCCGCGGCAGCTTGTGCATGGACAGTAACGCGGACCGGCAGCGCCGAGCCGTCGAGCGGCAGAATGCGCGCCTCGGGCTCCATGCGCACGCCAATGGCGGGTGTAACCACAAGCGGCTCGTAGATGCCGCCGGGACCCAGAACATGCTGCATGGTCTGAACCACCTGCCCCACGCGAATAGGAACGCCGTCGAAGGTGAACTCAGCCCACGCTGCCAGCGGCCAGGGAGCGAAGGAACGCTCGCGATCCTCAGGGTGAGTCAGGTCGTAGTACGGCTGCTCGGTACTGGGGCGCGTGAAATAAGGCTGGGTTGGCTCGGCGTCGTCCGGCATCTTGAGCTTGAAGATGGCGTCGGAGCCGGTAGGAGATTCCGTGGAAGCGATGAGAGTGACCGGCTTCACGGGGTTGTGGGTCTCCATGCCGCCGGACCCCTCGAACCACGTTTGGTACGGGTGGACTTCGGAAGAGGCCCAGGAAGTGTGCACACGGACGTTAAACTCTTCGCCGGGAGAGACGCTCCGCGGAGTCTCGTCGGGTCCGCCGCCTCTAAAGCCGCCGCTTTCAACCTTGCTGGCGTGAGTAGTGAAGGCGACCATATCCAGCCCAAGCAGGTTCTTCAGCGCAGTCTGGAACTCTTCGATCTTGGTGTCGAGTTCGAACAGCAGGCTGGCTTTGGCTTGCGCGGCGATTTCGCTGACGGCGACTTTGGCGCGGAGGTCGAGCGTCTGGCGATAGATCGGTGCAAGTTCCCTTGCCAAGGCCAGATGGTCCTGGCAGGGGCATTTGGACCTGAGTTCGCGAACCGAGTCTTCGATTGCGTGGAGCGTGTTTGAAAAATCCTGAGGAGGCGGCGTGCCCGCGAGCAGAGCGATCCCGCCCACGCTGGTGTTGATCAGGACCCTGTCGTTGTGGAAGAGGTCTCCGTTTTTCGCAATCGCTTCAGGCCTTCCAGCGGCCTGCGGCGCGACAGCCCATAGGTGATAGTGAGTGCTGGCCGGCCCGCTCAACGTCGGATTCGCGCCGCCGTTTTGCGACTTCTGCATGCCCCACCCCTCACGCGCAATCTGCACGGCGCTGCGGCCCAGAACCGGGTCGCGGTTGCCGACCGGTATGGTCACGTCCGTAGACGGAATGCCTGTGGTCCACTCGCCAGTGACATAGTTGTGAAACTTTGCCGGTGCCCATTTTCCGGTGGCGTAGTCGAACATGCCCTTGTCGGTGACCGGCGCGAAGGGGACCATGGAGTAAACAGCGAGCGGCTGCCACGGTTGCAGGCCGTCCTTCAGTTGCTCGGGGAAGACGCTGGGGTCGCCGGCGGCTTTGAAGACCTCCTGCGCAATCTCGCCGGAGACCTGGTGGTGCCCGTGCCCATCGGTAATGCCGCCAACAAACGTGGAGACGATGACCTGCGGGCGTTCACGGCGGACGGCCAAAACCGCATCGTAGAGCACCCGCTCGTGTCCCCACTTCGCAAACGCTTCTTCCTGAGTCTTCGAAAAGCCGAAGTCGATCTCCGTGCCCCAAAGCTGCTTCGCCCCGTAGTACTCGCCGGCCTTAAGCAACTCGTTGGTGCGGATCAATCCCAGCGCATCGTAGCTGTCGGCGGACATGGCGTTCTGTCCGCCTTCGCCTCGGGTCAGCGTGAGCAGCGTGCAGCGCACTCCGAGTTCACGCGACAGATAAGTGAGCAGCGCCCCGTCTTCGTCGTCCGGGTGCGCGACGATCATCATCAGGCTGGCGGTGGTGGAAAGGCGCTGCAGCGATTGCTCCAGCGCGGCCTGGCCGCGGTCTTCGGCAAGTGGCAGGGCAATGTCACTGGGCTCGGTGGATGGAAGCTCGGCGACGGGCTGGGCAGGGGGAGCCGCCTGCTGCGCAGCGAAGGGCGCTGGTTGCGCCGAGGCCAGCAGCAGGCTTGCGAAGGCCGCAATCAATAGTGAGCGAAGTCTCAAGGGAAGTTGCATACTCCCCGTCAGTGTACAATCCGTGGAGCGTTATCGCCTCATGTCTCAATCCTTGCCCATCTCCGCAGGCACCGATTCCCTCCAGCGCCGCATCGGCCTGCGCTCCGCAGTGCTGTTCAACATGCTGGAGATGATCGGCGTCGGCCCCTTCATCACGCTCCCCCTGGTCATCGCCGCGGCGGGCTTCCGGCTCAGTGTATGGGCGTGGGTGCTGGGCGCGGTGATCGCAGTGGCCGACGGCCTGGTGTGGGCGGAGCTGGGCGCTGCCTTCCCGCGAGCAGGCGGTTCCTACGCCTTCCTGCGCGAGATCTATGGTCCCGAGCGTGCCGGAAACTGGCTCAGCTTCTTATATGTCTGGCAGTTGAGCTTTACCGCGCCGCTCTCCATCGCCTCCGGTTGCATCGGCCTTTCCAGCTTTCTGGCGTGGTTCTGGCCTGGCCTCGAAGCCTCGCCGGTCCCCGCGCTGCCCGCCCTGCATTACGCCAACTTCACCGCGGCCACCGCATGTTTGCTGGTTACTGCGCTGCTTTATCGCAACCTGAGCCAGGTAACCAGGCTGGCCTGGGTGTTGTTCGCGGGCGTGTTGACGGCCATTGCCGGAGTCATCGTTTCCGGTTTTTCTCATGCCGCGGCCACCGGCGGCTGGCACATGCCCGCTTCGCCTGCGCAGCCTCTGGCGCTTGCGCTGGGCGGGCTGGCGCAGGCCACGCTCATCACCACTTACGACTACTGGGGCTACTACAACATCACCTTTCTGGGCAGCGAGGTTCGTCGTCCGGAGCGCACCATTCCGCGCGCCATTCTGCTATCGGTGCTGTTCGTCTCGGCGTTCTACGTGGCCATGAACATGGCCGCGCTGCCCGCGTTGCGCGACGCTGCCTCTCATGCTGCCCAAAGCGCAACTGCCCGGCTGCAACTGGTGGCCGAGATCGCGCAATCGGCATTTGGCGCGTGGGCAGGCCGCTTGATGGCCGCGCTCATTATCTGGACTGCCTTTGCCTCGGTCTTCTCGCTGCTGCTGGGCTACTCGCGCGTGCCCTATGCCGCGGCCCGCGACGGCAACTACTTCCGCTATCTCGCCGCGATTCATCCCCGCCACGCCATTCCGCACCGTTCCCTGGTCGCGCTTGGATTGGTGGCTACAGCGTTCTGCTTCTTCTCGCTTCAGCAGGTCATCACCATGCTGGTGGTGACACGCATCCTGCTGCAGTTTTTTCTGCAACACGCGGGAGTAATCCTGCTCAGGATGCAAAGGCCTCAGCTCGAGCGTCCGTTCAGGATGCCGCTTTATCCGCTGCCGCCGCTGGTGGCCGTTGGCGGGTTCATCTTTATGCTGGTCAACAGGAGCCATGCACTGGGCGGGCTGGCTGTCGCGGCTGGGATTGGGGTTTCCGGCACGCTGATCTATCTCTTTCGCGCGCGGCGGCTCGGACAATGGCCGTTTGCAGGTATCTTGTAACGTGCGGGCGCCCAATCGTGTCTAATGAATGCGACTGAACTTTCCCCATCGCGAGGTCACAAGATGCTAATCGGCAAGCCGCCGGACATTCCCTCTTCCGCTATCACGTCCCGAGACGAATATCTCGAATACAAGAGCCGCCGCCGCTTTCTCCGAGGTGCAGCTTCTGGCCTCGCCGTAGCAACCGCAGCGGCCCTGGGCGCCGAACGCCTGGCCGAAGTATTCTCGCCTCGCATCCGCGCGCAGGCCGGAACCAAGCTCGAAACAGTCAAGAGCCCGCTCACCACCACCGGCGAAACACTGACCAGCTATGAAGACATAACCCACTACAACAACTTCTACGAGTTCGGCGTGCAGAAGACCGATCCAGCCCAGAATGCCGGCGGCCTTCCAACGCGGCCCTGGACCATTCGCGTCGAAGGAAAGGTCAAGACGCCCAAGACCTTCGACATTGAAGCGCTGCTCAAGCTGCGCCCGCTGGAAGACCGCGTCTATCGCCATCGCTGCGTTGAGGCGTGGAGCATGGTCATTCCCTGGGTCGGCTACTCGCTGTCGGAGTTCATCAACCAATGCGAGCCGCTGTCGACCGCGAAGTATGTGCAGTTTCTCTCCTACTACGACCGGCGCGTGGAGAAGTGGGCGTCGGAGGCTTCGTTCTATTCGGCCTATTCCGAGGGCCTGCGCATGGATGAGGCCATGCACCCGCTCACCCTGCTGACGTTTGGACTTTATGGCGAGGTGCTGCCCAACCAGGATGGCGCGCCGGTGCGGATTGTGGTGCCGTGGAAGTACGGCTTCAAATCCGCCAAGTCCATTGTGGCCGTCAAGTTCCTCGACAAGATGCCCCCGACGACATGGAGCGACATGGGGCCCAGCGAATACGGATTCTATTCCAACGTAAACCCCAACGTGGATCATCCGCGATGGAGCCAGAAAACCGAGCGGCGTATCGGGCTGCCGTTCTATCAACAGCGGCACACGACGCTGATGTTCAATGGATATGCCGACCAGGTGGCGTCGCTCTATGCCGGAATGAATTTGAAAAGGGATTTCTGAGGGCACGGACTAAGGGAACAGTCCCTCAGTCCCTTAACCGACTATGAAACGACCAACATTGATTGTCCTGAAGACGTTGGTGTGGATTGCCTGCCTGTGGCCGATTGCGCTGCTGGTCTACGGAGCCGCGACCAACACCCTTGGGCCGGACCCTACTTCAAAGCTCGCCCTCACAACCGGCTATAACACACTGCTGCTGCTGATTCTTTCGTTGGCCATTACGCCGGTGCGCAGGCTCTCGCCGCGGCTCAACTGGCTCATCAAATTTCGCAGGCTGCTGGGGCTCTTTGCGTTTTTCTACGCTACCGTACACATGCTCACCTATGTCGCGCTCTACTCGAACTTCGACATAAACGCGATGCTCGACGATATTTCCAGGCGCAAGTTCATCACCATCGGCGTGGCTGCGTGGCTGCTGCTGCTGCCATTGGCGCTGACCTCAACCACATGGGCCATCAGGAAGCTCGGCGGCAAGAACTGGAACCGGCTGCACAAGCTTGTCTACCTGGCTGCTGTTTGCGGAGCGATTCACTATTGGTGGCAAGTGAAGCCCGGCGTGCTGGCGCCCCTGAATCTGACCATCGCTCTAGCCATCCTGCTCGCCGCCCGGCCCGCGTGGATTCTTCAGCAAAAGTGGGCCAGGCGTAGAAAAACAGCTGCTTCCGTGCCAGGCAGCTAACCCCGCGCCGTAGGCGCAGTGGTTGTTAGCCCCGCGCTTCAGCGTGGGGAGTGCAGAGCCCAACGATTCCTCTGGAGTCCCGTAGGGACGGCGTTCATGCTCCATGCAATCGAATGCGCGCCGCCTATTGCTTCTCGGCATTGGCGGGTGCGGTTGCGTTGCCAGGTGCAACCGTGGCCAGAGCCAGATTCACGTCTTCCACGACTTCCGCAACCGTCAGTGGCATCTCCTTATCCGCATACCGGACAACCGGAGCAGCCTTCTGCGCGGCAGCGTCCGGGTCTCCCTGAGCGGCATCGGCACCCTTAACATCCGCATCCTGCGCACCCTCCACGCGCAGAGTGTACTTCCCTTCCGGCACATATTCGAAAGAGAAACTTCCATCCTCCTCCAGCGCAACCTCGCGCGCCTTCTCGCGGTCGTCGGCATACAGCAGGCGCAGGGTTCCTTTGCCCAGCGCATGTCCATCCACAAGAGCCGTCACGGTCCCGGAAACACTGTGCAGCCCGGTAAGAGGAATCTCGATGTCCGTGCCGCCTGCCATCTCTCCGGCATGAACCTTCACCGTCGCTGCGTTCTTTCTCCGAAACACATTGCCCAGGCAAACGCGCGGCGCGGACGGCTCAGTATCCGCGGGCATCAGCGTGCATACCGTATACTCGCCGGCGGGCAGGTTGGTAATGCTGAATCGTCCGTGGCCGTCGCTAAGCGCATGAATCGTCCAGGAATCCATCAGCGGCAGGCCCACATCGGTCCAGTCGCCCTTCTCTGTCTTGCGAAAGACCTGGAAATGCATGCCGATGGCCGGGCTGCCGTCGTCGAAGGTCACGGTTCCCGCAATCTCCGCCCCGCGCTCGATCTGAATCGATACCTCGGAGACGCGGCGCACGGCCACGGTCACTTCCGTGAGATGATCTTTCCACTGTTCGATGGCATAGCGGCGTTGCTCCACGCCTGCTGGGGTGGCATTCAGCTTGTCCGGGTTAAGGGCCAGCGTCGGATCCAGATACCCTTCCAGCGTTGCGAAAGCGTAGTAATGGCCGGATGGGACTGCTTCCAGGCGAAAGCGGCCGTCGAGATCGGTAACGGTGGTTTCCGCGGCGGGAAGCGGATCGCCGCTGTCGCTCTTCTCTCCGGCCTTGGGCGCGGCCGTCAGAGTCACCGTGGCAAAGCGCGCCGGCTTGCCCGTGTCTGTGCACACAACCGTGCCGGTAACCACGCCCTTGGTCGGGTCGGGCTTCTTGTGCTGGTACTTGTTGCAGCCGGCCACCAGCAGGCACGCAATCGACATGATCGAACCCCAGCGCAGCCGATTCAACACGAGCCTCCACAGCATTTCAGAACTCAGGGAATTGTAGCGCCGTTTGCGCCACCGGATGAAAGCTCCTGCGGTGCAGCGGCGTTGGCCCCAGGCGCGCCAGCGCGGCCAGGTGCTCGGGGCAGCCGTAGCCTTTGTGGCTGGCCAGCCCATAGCCGGGGAACTCGCGATCCAGCTCCACCAGCAGCCGGTCGCGGTAAACCTTGGCCAGCACGCTTGCCCCAGCAATCGACAGGCTGGTTGCGTCCCCTCGTATGACGGCCTGCTGCGGGCAGGGCCAGTCGATGGTATCGCGCCCATCCACGAGCAGGAAGTCGGGGCTGAGCGCCAGTTGTTGAACAGCCAGCCGCATGGCCAGCAGCGATGCCTTGCGAATGTCGATGCGGTCAATCGTCTCCGCGTCCACCGATGCGATCGCCCAGGCCACGGCATTCGCGCGAATCTCCAGGTCGAACTCGGTTCGCTTCTTTTCCGAGAGCTTCTTTGAGTCGGTGAGGCCCTGCAGGTGGCAGCCCAGGGGGAGAATGAGCGCGGCAGCCACCACCGGCCCAAACAGCGGTCCGCGCCCCACCTCGTCCAGGCCGGCAATGCGCATCGCGCCGCGCTTGCGAGCGGCATTTTCGAGCGCGAATCCGCAAACTGGTTCCCGGGCCATGCATTGAGTATAGAGAGCAAATCGCTTTGAAAAAGACAAAGTCCGCTGCAAAGCAAAACCCCCAGCCGCAAGGCCGGGGGTCGGTGGATTGGGGATTGCCGAAATCTACGCGCGAACCTTGCCGGTGGCGCGGTCCACTTCCTTCAACCGGGCGGCCTTGCCGCGCAGTCCGCGAAGGTAAAACAGCTTGGCGCGGCGCACGCGATAGCTGCGGATCTTCTCGATCTTGTCGATAACCTTGGAGTTGAAGGGGAAGATGCGCTCCACGCCCTGGCCGAAGCTCATCTTGCGTACGGTAAAGGTGCCCTGCGGCCCTTTGTTGATGGCGATCACCAGGCCTTCAAATGCCTGGAGCCGTTCTTTGTCGCCTTCCTTGATCTTTACCTGGACGCGAATCTGGTCGCCGGGGACGAACTCCGGAAGGTCGGTGCGCTGGAGCTTCTCTGCCAAGCGCTGCATTACGGGATGAATAGACATGGTGGCTTCCTGCTGTTGGACTCAGAATTTCCAGTTTATCAGAGATTGTCTTTCAGTGCCTAATTTGCGTAGCCATCCAAATGCACCGTGCCCCATTCATTCGCGTGCTTTTGGCGAATGAGTGGGAGACCACAACCCTCAACCGCCCCGTTCATCGGGAGCGGCTTGCTTTATAGTTTCCGGTATGGATGAGAAACGCGAATTGCTGCGGCACACATTGGCCATACTTGCCTATCGGACGACCCGGGCGCTGGACGGCGCGCCAGACCACTTCGCCGGCTTTGCCGGGACAGGCCGCATGCCGATACAGATTCTTGCCCACATGGGCGACCTGTTCGACTGGGCGCTCAGCGCGGCCATTGGCCAGGAGCGCTGGCACGTCTCCCAGCCTCTCGCCTGGGCCGACGAGCAGCACCGCTTCTTTCAGTCGCTCCAGGCCTTCGACTCGTTTCTCGCGTCCGATGGGCCGCTTCACATGCCCGTTGAGCGGCTCCTGCAAGGACCGGTGACCGACGCGCTCACCCACGCGGGCCAGTTGGCCATGATGCGTCGCTTATCGGGCAGCCCAATCCGCGGCGAGAATTTTGTCGTTGCCGACATTCAGGTTGGCCGCGTGGGAGCGGATCAGCCCGCCGCGGTGCAGCCCTTCAAGTAGCCACCACCCGAGAGTGCCCCATCCATTCCACAGTTCCATCGTGGAATGGGTGGGGCACCTCAACCGCCAACCAGCCGGGCCTCCCGGTGCCGCGCGTTTCAGACCCGGGAAGCTCCCTAATTCCCTTCCAGCCGAATCGCCTCCAGCACCCTGCGATCCGCTTCGCTCAAATCGGCGCCCTCCAGCAAATCAGGCCGGTTTGCCAGCGTCTTGCGCAACTGCTGTTCGCGCCGCCAGCGGCGAATCTGCTGGTGGTCGCCGTTCAACAGCACATCCGGCGCGCGCACCCCTGCAAACTCCGCGGGCCGCGTATAGTGCGGATAATCCAGCAACCCGCCCGCTCCATGCTGCGAGCGCGGAACGCCGTCTTCGCCGCTTGTGATCTGCGCATCGGCCACCCCAAAGCTTTCAAACTCCCCCGAAGCCTCGTTGCCAAGCACCCCGGGAATCAACCGCATCACCGCATCCACCACCACCGCCGCAGCCAGCTCGCCCCCGCTCAGCACATAGTCCCCAATCGACAGTTCCATGTCGCAATACAACTCGTTAATCCGCTCGTCCACGCCCTCATAGCGCCCGCAAATCAGCACCACGCGGTCCAGCCCAGCCAGTTCGCGAGCCAGCGCCTGCGTAAACGGCCGCCCCTGTGCCGACAGCAGAATCACACGGGCCTTCGCCAATCCAAGCTTGTCATCCTGAGCGGAGGCCGCCGCAGCGGCCGCAGTCGAAGGACCTGCGTCATCCTCGCGACGATCCCGCTTCGCCGCAATCCCCAGCGCCCCCAGCGCCTCGGCCAGCGGTTCCGGCTTCAGCACCATCCCCTCGCCGCCGCCAAAAGGCCGGTCGTCCACCGTGCGGTGCCGATCGTGCGTAAAGCTGCGCAGATCGTGAATGCCCACCTCGACGAGGCCCTCAGCCAGCGCCCGGCGCACGATCCCGTTCTCGAAGATGCTCTGGAAGAACCCGGGAAAGATGGTGACGATCTCGAAACGCATATTCCTCGATCATAGAAGCAGAAGCTCTCTTCCAGTGCGATTTGCGATGTCACTGTGTCAGGGCACGACTTCAGTCGTTCCGAAAAGTGCCGTAATAACCAGGGGTTTTAACCCCTGCGCGATGACTGCTGAGATGCCACGGCCATTTTTTGAAACACGCTCTAGCGGCGGGTGGCAAGCTACAAAGCTCAATCGCCCCGTTCAGTGGGAGCGAATAGAAAACCATGCGGTCGCCGTCGGCCGGGCCTGCGGCTCCTGGTCAGCGAGATCGCCGCCCGGAGATCGGCAGCTGCTGGCAAACGCCGGAATACCGGACACCTGCCGACTTATCGTTACTAACCAATGGCTGTGGGAACGTCCCGTCTGTCCCCGGGTTTTGGGTTTCCCAGGGTATTTCGGCCTGGCCCGCGAGGTTCCGGCGGACTTTTTGACCTGAGGCCCGATCTCCTTTTTGGTCACAATCAACTCGGCCATCATGGAGGCGTCAAGAACGTTCTCGCCCTGCGGCGGCGGCGCAAACTCTTTCGCTGCACTTTGCGGATTCCTCTCCCCAGGCAAGCTGTGGTCCCTCTCCGCAAAAGACTTTGCTTGGCACTTGGGAGTTCACTGCGCCCCATGTCCGTTCCGGCAGTATGTCCCGATTCACTCGCGACCAAATTCAAAAGGAGAAACATCATTTCCAGCTACAAAAACAACGTCCACCTAGAAGGCAACCTCGGCAAAGACGCCGAAAAGAAGTCCACCCCCAACGGCGATGTAGTCAACTTCAGCATTGCTGTCAACGAGCAGTGGGAAGACAAGGGCGGCGCCGAGCACAAGAACACCGATTGGTTCCAGATTCAGGTTTGGGGGCCGTTGGCGAAGTTCGCCGCCACCCTCAAGGCCGGGACGCCGGTCATCGTTGAAGGCAAGATCAAGCCCGAGACGTACACCGCTGACGGCGTGGAGCACAAGACGTTCTCGATCAAGGCCGACTACATCCGCAAGATCGACTACGCGGCACCGATCGAAGCCAGCGAGAGCAAGGCGGCCAAGCCCGCCAAGAAGGCCAAGTAGCGCCCGCGCAACCTGGAGGCGGCTCTTCGGAGCCGCCGTTTTTCAATGCCTGCAACCGTCGACAATTCAATGACTTTGTGTTAGCATCCAAGTTAACTGCCCGAAGCGAGCTTTCCCGCCTCGCCCAACGGTTCTCACAAATCTCCCATTTTGGAGATATGTTTCCCCGGTTTACGCGATACAACCAAATCATGCTTCCCAGATGCTACGGCGGTAGTCTGCGGCAAGAGGGCTCGATTCCCCAGGAGAACCTTATGAATACCCAAAAGCTCATTCTGTGCGTGGCCGCGGCCACTGTGTCCCTGCTTGGCCTGTCGGTCCCGAGCCTCTCTCGCGCCCAAACCGGACAACAGATATTCGATCCTCAGCTCCAAGCGTTGCCAGCGATACCGGATGACATCTTGAAACATCTTCCAAAACGAGTTCGCGATGTCGATCTTAAAGTCTGCGAGGCTGATGCTGGAACGCAGTACCCATTGCCGCAGCAGGCCTCTTCCTGCGTCCAGTTCACTCAAGCCTTGAACGACCAACGACGTGATGCGGTCCTTGGTAAACACCAAAATATGGCGTTAGCTGATGAGATTACTCAGCTTGACCGTCCATTCTTAGCCCGACAATGCTCGTTTGGCGATTCCGGTGGGTGCTTTATGTACGCCTCTTCCGTAGAGAGTTCACAACCGGAGATAGCCGCTCATGTCTACGGCTTGAAAACGTGTCAGGACGACACCTTTTGTAGCAGTCATGGGCACAGCATGGATGCTTATCTTGCTAGTAGGTCTTCTCAAACAAGCAAATTCGCAACGGTCATGGGTGCCATCAATGATACTCTCGCTCCCATAACCGCCAATGCGGATCCGAACGGCATTCAAGACGCTGCAAACCGAGGCGTCAATAACATCAATTCCGTCACAGCCCATAATCAGGAAGTGAGAGCGCGAGAATACAAACCAGCTGTCACGATCACTCCCTCTACAGGTCAATCAGTCGCGCACTCAGCGACCGCGACGTCATCTGTCGGCACCGGGAACGCACCACCGCCCAACTGCGTTTACCTAAGCCCGTCGCAACCATGCGTTCCGCTTGCGCAGTATGCCCAGATGCAAGCGCAACAGCAGGCTAGCGGTCAGGGCATTTGCCCCGCATCGGGTTTTGTGCCTGGCGTCATGCTTCGCGTAGAAAGCGACGTGGGGAAATAGGGGGACATGATACATATTCCCCCTCTCATAGTGTTATCTTTCATACATGGGAAATAGGGGGACATGATACCTATTCACCCTCTCATAGTGTCATCTTTCATACATGGCAGGAAACCTGGGGACAGACGGGATGTTCCCAGCAATCTTAAGGCGGGCGACCCAGGTTTCGACTCAGACACCGGGGGTTGCATGAGCGTTTCAGTCACGGATTACCCCTCAAGAACGCCCTTGTGGCCGGACTACGAAACGCGCCGCTTCGCTTCCGAAGAGTACCAAATCGCGATGGCACCTTTCTAAGAACCATTCCAGAAACCGCGACTGGCGGGTGGCCCCGATCCCGACGAGGTCTCCATACTACGCTGAGGGTGCCCCCGATCCCTCGCCTTTGGGGACCGGGGATGGAACCGTGTCATCGCCAAACCGGAAGCACTTTCCATCACCTTGGCGCTGATGGAACTGAAACCCGAGAACTGCCAGTTGGAAATGCATGCACTGCTATCACTTTCCCAATAATGTAAACGCTTACACGCACATTTATGTGCGCAAAAACACATCAAAAACGCTCCAATTCGCTCAAGAACGGCCTTATTTCATGTCATTTTGCACGTTTTGTCACACGTTTGAGTACGCGTATCCGCGCACACTGCGCTGTCGTTTTGTCAACCCAATGTACGCAAATCACCACACTCTCGGCGGTGCGCCAGGCGTACATTTTTGCCTTCAAATGGATCGAATTTACGCTGGGACTTGGGGGGTGTCTGACGAATCGCTCTCCAGGTTTCCGGAGGGAGCAGGGGGTTTTAACCCCCTGAATGGACGCCTCCTCTTAAGGGGCTTTAGCCCCGGGCCGTTCCTGCGCCCGGCGCTGTTTTTTGGAGAACCGATTCGTCAGGCACTGCCTGACCCACTCCCGGCGAATTCAGATCCACGAGCCCTTCCGGCAGTGCCATCTCCACCCGCTTGCCGGCTAGGTCCAGTGTCCGCAAATAGCTCTTGGCAAACGGAATCAGCACTTCCCCTTCAGCCCCGCGCACCACCAGCAACGCGACCGGCCCCGCGGTTCGATCCACGTCTTCGATTTCGCCTACCATCACCGGAGTTTTCCCAGCCACATCCACCAGCGCGCAGCCCACAAGATCGGCAATATAGACTTCGTCCTCGCTGAGCGCCGCTCGTTCCGCCACCGGGATAGCGACAACAAGTCCGGCCAGGGTCTCGGCAGCAGAGATTGAGTCAATCCCCATTAAATGCAACACGATACCGCCCTTATGCAGCCAGTGGGTCAGCAGTTCCACTTCGAGAGGTGCATTATCCGCCTTGGCACGTGGCGAATCCGGATCGGCAATGAGCCAAAGCCGCCGACGTTCGGCAAATTTTTCAGGGAAATCGGTCAGGACATCGGCGAAGACCTCGCCTTTGCGTCCCTGCGGGCGGCGAATGCGGGCCAGCCAAACCCATTTGTTCGTCTGTTCGGCATCCGTCATCTCCGCCTCCGCAGCCACCCGGACGCGCGAGCAGCCGGCCTCTCAGGCTTCGTCGTCTTCTTCCAGAATGTCGAGCGTGTAGCGGTGATGCAGCTTCATGCTCACGGCGCCCAGAATCGTGCGCACCGAGCGGGCTGTGCGTCCCTGCTTGCCGATCACTTTGCCCACATCTCCCGGAGCCACGCGCAGCTTGAGAACCGTGTTCTCGTCCCGCCCCACGGACTCCACTTCCACGGCTTCCGGTTCATCCACCAGAGCCTGGGCAATCTCGCGAACCAATTCGGCGACTGACGTTTCTGCGACCATTTCGTGTTGGGTCATGTTCGTACTCCTGACCGTATTGGTCGCACAAGCCAGCGACCGGGGATTTGCATACTCAAATCTGTCAGCGAATAGTATCAGCACGCACCCGCCCCCGTCTGTGACAGCATGTGGCTGCGCCTCACCCGGCCCATGCACACGCCTGCAGACACCCCTGAGGGATGGAGCAAAAGAGAATCAGGCTTCGACTGGGGCTTCCACCGCGGCTGGCGCTGGATTCTTGGTCAGCAGCTTCTCCACGATGGTGGAAACCTGGGCACCCACGCCGCGCCAGTAGGCAACGCGCTCGTGCTTCAGGTCGACCGTGGCCGGGCTGGTGCGGGGGTTGTAGGTGCCGACGACCTCGATCGAACGGCCATTGCGGGCGCGGTCTTTCTCAATGACCACGATGCGGTAGTAGGGCTGCTTGCGGGCGCCGAAACGC
>Ga0302320_10004545_pt1 | contig 31483 bp, 34 predicted proteins | sample Bog_T0_3_FD_202130 | JGI IMG/M metagenome (GOLD analysis project Ga0302320, IMG submission 202130) | Peat permafrost microbial communities from Stordalen Mire near Abisko, Sweden - Bog_T0_3 | ecosystem: Environmental > Terrestrial > Soil > Wetlands > Peat | place: Sweden: Abisko, Stordalen Mire... | reverse complement strand
CGCCCCGGCCACGACTGCTAAGCTGACTCAAAATCAAAACCCGAAAGGACCTTCCCCAGTTCGCCCGACCTTCGCTCCCTTCAGGCTCATCCTTCAATTGGAAAAGACTACCGCCGCCACCGCTCGTGACCTGGACCCATTTTCCACCCGCACAATCTCTCCGTCGCGCATGTAAAGAATGCGGCTGGCGATCGAAGCAGCCTCGGGGTTGTGGGTGATCATGAGCGTGGTTTGGCCCAGTTCGCGGTTGGAGCGGAGGAGCATATCCAGCACCGCTTCGGAGTTTTTGGTGTCCAGGTTGCCGGTGGGCTCGTCGGCCAGCACAATGGCCGGCCGGGTGATGAGCGCCCGCGCAATCGCCACCCTCTGCTGCTCGCCGCCGCTCAACTCCGACGGCCGGTGATCGAGCCGCCCACGAATCGAAAGCAGATCGCTCAGGTGGTCGAGGTAGGCCAGGTCAAGAGGTTCCTTGCGCCCGCTGACCGAATAGGCGATCTCGATATTGCCCATGGCCGTCAGCGTCGGCAGCAGGTTGAACTTCTGGAAGACGAATCCGATGCGGTGCTTGCGCAGTTTGGTGCGCTCGCCGTCGCTGAGCGTGGCAAAGTCCACCCCGTCAATGACGACCCGCCCCTCAGTGGCCTGGGTCAGACCGCCCAACAAGTAAAAAAGCGTGGATTTGCCGGAGCCGGAAGGACCGACAATGGCCACAAACTCCCCCGGCTCGACGGCAAGCGAAACTCCGCGCACCGCGGTGACCTGGAGCCGGCCGGCGGCATAAACCTTGGTCAGGTTCTCGGCAAGAATGATCGGCGAAGACTGTTCGGGCTGCACATCAGCCATTGTAAATGCGAGGCGGGCCCGGCTGCTGCGTCGCGGCATTTTCACCTTTGCCGCTTCCAGAAGCCGAACGGCTCTCTCAAGGAAGCGAAGCGGCCGAGGGGCCATTTGCGCGGCAAAAAGGCCGCTGTGCGCTGGGCAATCACATGAAAATCCGACGCCCGGCAAGTGGTTTCGTTTCTGCCCCGCAGGGCGAGAGTTCGTGCTTGGATTCGAGTTCCAGGGCTGCGCTTCGCTGGGCCTGGGCTATGTACTTCCCCTCCCTCCGGGAGGAGGGACGGGCATCGGCCCGCGCGGACTGCAAAAAGAGGCCTGTTGGGCAACGGGAGACGTTCATGCGATTGGCCTGCCGCCGCGCAAGCAACCGCAACCGGCGAGGGAAGAATACTCTAGAATGAGTGTGCACCGATCTCCACCCCAGGATTCCCCTCCCATGACCGACGATCTGAAATCCGCACTTGTGACTTCCGTTGAAACCGCCGCCGCCCAGGCCGGCCTGATTCTGCTCTCCGCCACCCAGGGCGCCGACTTTCACGGCCGCCCCACGGCCCTTTTCCAACTGGGGCTGCCCGAGCCCGCCCAGTCGTGGGCCGACACCACCGGGCACTCGCTGCGGCTTGAGTTGAGCGAGACCTTTGCCTTCGACAAGCCCGATCTGCTGCCCCAGATGACGGCCCACCTGGCCGCACAGGCCAAGCGGCTCCACAATCCTCGCCCGGAGTGCTACGTGACCCTGGCCGGCCTACCCATAGCTTTTGGGCAGTTCCAGTGGCCGTTTCACCGCTCCACCTCCGGCGCCGACACCTACATCGTTCACGGGGAAATGCACCTGGCCGATGGCGGGACGCAGAACCTTCACGCCAAGATCGCGGCCTCGGTGACCCTGACTTTTGCCGAGATTGTGCCGGCCATGGAGCAGCCGTACGCGGAGACTTTCGTTTACAACGCGGTGCGCAAGACGGTGGACCTGGGCCAGCTTGAGTTTCTGAAGTCCGGCAACCGCCAGCCGGTGCCTGTGACCACGCGCTATTACAGCCGCTGGCAAAAGAAGTTTCTGTTCACGGAGACCGACGACAGGGAACGGCTCGACTACCTGCTGCGCAAGGTGTACTGGCTCAGCGGCGTACTGGGTCAGAGCAAGCCGGTGTGGATCGCCGACCCCAGGGACGCGCAGTACCTGAACACCACTGAGCAGGACCTGCTGCGCATGGCGGGGCACGAAGCTGGCGAGGGGCTGCTGGCGCTGGACGGTGAATTTGCCGCGGCCACGCCGCAACTGCTGGAGCGGGCAGCCGAGTACCAGGCAGCTCTGGACGCGGCGCTCAATTTCACCAAGCCGCACTTCAATGAGTCAATGCGCGCTGGCCACGCCAACATGTAGCCTGGGCCCCGGGGGGCGAACCGGGGCTTCAACGTGGCCCCTGTTCCCTGCCCTGGGGAATGTGCAGCGCTCAGAGCGCTCCGCCGCAGGCCGAGCAGAAACGCGCCCCCGCCCCATTGGTCTGGCCGCAGCGACCGCAGGCCGTCAGCATCCCGGCCTGCGCCGCCTGGGGAACGTTCACGGTGACGTTCAACGGACGGCCCCATCCCGGTGGCGGAATACCCAGCATGGCCGCAATGCCGGCCGCCTGAATGGCATTGAATTCCCGCACCCGGCCGGGCATGAAGAAGCACTCGATGAAGCCCAGGAACGTTGTGATGCCGGTCCAGAAGAAGCAGATGTAGAGAATGCCCAGCCCGGTCCGGCGCAAATAGAAGTGGTGAATGCCGAAGGCGCCCAGAAAAAGCGCCAGCAGAATGCCGACGATTTCGTCGCGGCGCACCGACTCATACTGCTGATAAAAAATCGCTTGCTGGTTGGGGTACGGAAGGCTTCCCATGGCCGGTTCTCCTTGCTCTGACAACACTATACGGGGAGCGCGCTCGCCGGGTTCCCAGAACTGTAACACCCCGCGGCCCATTCTTGCACCATTCCGTCGTCAAGGTGGAAAACCTCGGCTCTTGATCCGATGCAACCCGGGATGCCGTAGCATCATAGCCAGTATGAGCACACCTGTCCCGTCCGCAGCCGCCAGCGGCACATTCCTCCTTGGCGGCGACCTGCCCGTCCATCGCCTGGGCTACGGCACCATGCGCCTGGTGGGCGACGGCGCCTGGGGCGAGCCCTCCGACGCGGAAGAAGCGCGCCGCGTTCTGCGCCGCGCCGTGGGGCTGGGCGTCACCCTGATCGACACCGCCGACGCCTACGGTCCCGAGATCGCCGAGCGCCTGATCGGCGAGGCCCTTACTCCCTACCCGCCCGGCCTGGTCATCGCCACCAAGGGCGGCATCACCCGCCAGGGACCGGCCCGCACCGAGTACGTGGGCCGCGCCGGCTACCTCATCCAATGTGTGGAAATGAGCCTGCGACGGCTTAAACTCGACCGCATCGACCTCTACCAGCTCCACCGCATCGACCCGCGAACGCCGCTGGAGGAGTCGCTCGGAGCCTTGAAGCAGTTGCAGGAGCAGGGCAAGATTCGCCATATCGGCCTGAGCGAGGTTTCCCCGGCGGAGATCGAAGAGGCCGGCAAGATCGTCAGGGTCGTGAGTGTCCAGAATCGATACAGCCTGACCGACCGGCGGAACGAGCAGACGCTCCACTACTGCGAGCAGCACGGGATTGGCTTCCTGCCCTGGTATCCGATGGCCGGGGGCAAGCTGCTCAAGCCCGATGCCCCGTCGGCGCGGGCGCTGGCCGCGATCGGCGCTCGCCACTCGGCGAGCGTGGCGCAACTTTCGCTGGCCTGGCTGTTGCAGCGTTCGCCGGTGCTGCTGCCGATTCCGGGAACGTCGAAAGTTGCGCATCTGGAGGAAAATGTCGCGGCGGCGAAGCTGAAGTTGAGCGCGGAAGAGTGGGCCGCCGTCGAGCAGGCCACGCAAAGCTGACCTTGCAGGGGTTGGGAGCCCTCGACTGGAGACGAAGGGAGGTTGCTGAGAAATGCGCCACCCGCTGGGCACATCCTGTCACCTCCTCATGCCGTTCGGGTACCTATGCGATGAGGCACGCCAATGACCCCGAAAATGTCACTGCATACCGACGCACAACTGGTGGAATGGAGCCGGAACGGCGACCGGACCGCTTTTGCCACCATCGTCAAGAAGTACCAATCGCTGGTCTGCTCGATTACCTACAACGCCACCGGCAGCCTGAGCCTGAGTGAAGACCTGGCCCAGGAGACCTTCTTTGCCGCGTGGAAACAGCTCTCTGAACTGCGCGAGCCGGCGCGGCTCCGGTCCTGGCTGTGCGGCATCACGCGCTTCCTGGTGGGCAAGGAGTTCCGGCGGCAGGGCCGCGAGCCCCTTCACGTCGCCGCGGCGCTGGATGCGGTTCAGGAGCCCCCATCCCTTGAAGCGTCACCCTCGATGCAGGCCGTCAGCCGGGAGGAAGAGGCGATTCTCTGGCGAGCGCTGCAGCGGATTCCAGACACCTACCGCGAACCGCTGATTCTGTTCTACCGGGAAGAGAAGTCAGTGGAGCGCGTAGCCGCGGAGTTGGAGTTGACCGAGGACGCCGTCCGGCAACGGCTCTCCCGCGGGCGCAAGCTGCTGCAGGAAGAAGTGGTCGCATTTGTGGAGGGCACATTGAGCCGCACCGCGCCGGACCAGCGCTTTTCAAACGCCGTTCTCGCCATGCTGCCGGCCACTTCAATGGCCGCGGCGGGCGCGGGCGTGGCGGGCAAGGGCGCGGCGATGGCCAAGTCGGGCTCTTTGGCCGGGTGGCTGGTGCCGTGGGCTCCCTTTGTCGGGATTTTGGGCGGCATGGTGTCCAATTGGCTGTCGGTTCAGGCCGCTCCCACGGCTCGCGAACGCCGCTTTCAGATGGTTGCGTTCAGCGGTTTCTGGGCTTTCGTGCTGGCCTGGGCCTTTCCCGCGCAATTCTTGGTGCAGGAACTGCGCTATCGCCTGGCGTGGAGCGACGCGTCGTTCTATGCGGCGATGACCGCCTTCTGGTGGTTCTACGCCATGGTTACCGGCGCCTTTTTTGTCTTCTTTTTCAGGCGGATCGTGGCCATGCGGCGGCAGCACGAGCAAACACCAGGAATCAGCGACCCCGCCCCGACACCGCCAGCCCCTGGGTCGAACCTGGCCATGATCGCCGGCGTCTACGTGGCGTTGTTTTCGTGGCTCATTTATGTGGCTTGGCGAGTGCATGACAACTTGACGGCCGGAATCGCCGCAGGGCTGATGGTGGCGCTGTTCATTTGGCACTTCATCGACTTGCGCGGCCGGCCCGAACCAGCAGCGATGCGCCCGGCACTTCAGCATGTGGCCCTAGCCGGGGTGGCTGTCCTGGCGATATTGAACCTGCGTCTGAATGCATGGCTGGCGGTGCGGCGCGGCACGGATCTGGCCGAAATCCACCGCCTGCTGCCCGTCTGGGCCGTTCCGCTGGCTACGGCGAGCTTGATTCTCTGGGTAGGGCTGCTGGTGGTTTTGACCAAGCCAAGGGCCTCGGCTTGCGAGGCTGCACAGCGCTGAAGGTCGATGTCGGGCCATCGCAGGGGAAGGCCCCTGCGATCCAAATCCAGTGGGCCTTCAACGGTCTTGGCTTTGCTTTGGCCTTTCATTGTGGCCGGGCACCTCGCGGATTGCGACCGCGGGGAAGCCGGATCGATCTGGCCGCTTTGCGGTGAGCGCCCTCAGGCTCGGGCCGTTGCGGGGACGGCATAACGGCGGGCCTTGATGTCACGCATCGGCGGCTGGCCGAAGAAGCGGCTGTACTCCCGGCTGAACTGGCTCGCGCTTTCATAGCCCACTTCAAAGGCGGCGCTGGCCGCATCCAGCCCTTCGTTGAGCATCCGCTCCCTGGCGACATGCAGTCGAAGCTGCTTCTGATATTGCAGAGGACTCATCGCGGTCAGGGAACGGAATTGATGGTGCAGAGTCGAGACCCCCATCCGCGCCATGGTCGCCAGCTCCTCAACCCGCAGCGGCTTGGCGTAGTTCATCCTGAGCCACTCGACCGCCTTGGCGGTCCGGTGGCTTTGCTCGCCCAGGGTAGCGATGGCGCGCAGGTGCTTTCCCTGCGGACTGCAAAGCAATCGGAAGACAATCTCGCGCTGGATCAAGCTGCCCAGAAATGGAATCTCCCGCGGCGCATCCAGAAGGTCCACAAGCCGCGAACAGGCGTCCAGGAGTTCCGATGAACTGACACCGACGGCCATGCCCCGTGCGTCGGCGGATTCCTCGCCCAGGTGAAACTCCTGTTGGGAGAGAATCTCCCTGACCGCGGGCATTTCGAGTTTCAGGATCAGGCCGAGGATCGGCTCTTTCTCTGTTGCCTCGATCACCTGGCTCACCACCGGCAAATCAATCGAGGTCAGCAGGAAGTTTCTGCCGTCGCAAATGTAGGTTGTTTTGCCGACATTGATTTGCTTCTGTCCTTGCACGAAGACCACCAGGCTGGGCTCGTAGGCTGCCGAGGCGCAGGCGCTGGGTTGGGAGCGGCGATAGAGGCGCAGGCCGGGTATCGCGGTGGCGGTGTCTCCTTCCGCAACGGCACGATCGGCAATTTTGCGAGCCAGCTCTTTTCGCCTTTCGTCAGCGCGGCGATCTTCGCTCGCGTCCTTCCGCCTGGCCTCTTTCACCCGCTTGGCTCCTTCAATACCACGTTAACGCGGAATTCAAGATACGGCGCACAAAAATGCAGGCATCGACAGAAACAGGCAATAGATTGGCAGGATCATGCTACCGCTGCAGGCCCGCTCTTTCGTAGTCTGATGAACGAGCGAGTTGCCTGGATTCCGCCTCGGCGGCTCGCCATCCGCCCAGGGAGTTGAGGAAACTTCATGTACAAAGCAAAAGCATATTCCGTCTCCAGCGCGACATCGCGGTTTGCTTCCGCCACCATCGCGCGGCGCGAACCCGCCGAGCACGACGTCCAGATCGAGATCCTTTTCTGCGGCATCTGCCACTCCGATCTCCACCAGGCACGCAACGAGTGGAGCGGCGTGATGCCCACCGTCTACCCCTGCGTCCCGGGCCATGAGATTGTCGGCCGGGTGATCAAGGTCGGCTCCGCCGTCACCAAATTCAAGGCCGGCGACCTGGCAGCGGTCGGCTGCCTGGTGGACTCCGACGGCACATGCCCCGAGTGCCAGGCCGGCTTCGAACAGTTCTGCCCCAACATGGTGCTCACCTACAACTTTCCCGACCAGCACACCGGGAGCGTGACGTACGGCGGGTACTCTGACAGCATCGTGGTGACCGAGCGCTTCGTTCTTCGCGTTCCGTCGAACCTCGACCTTGCGGGAGCCGCGCCCCTGCTGTGCGCCGGCATCACCACCTACTCGCCCATGCGCCACTGGGGCGTCACCAAGGGCAAAAAGGTCGGCGTCGTGGGCCTCGGCGGGCTCGGACACATGGGCGTCAAGTTCGCCCACGCCTTCGGCGCGCACACCGTGGTCTTCACCACTTCTCCCAGCAAGAAGGACGATGCCCTCCGCCTGGGCGCCGATGAGGTCGTCCTCTCCCGCAATGCCGACGAAATGGCGAAGCACGCCGGCAGCTTCGACTTCATCCTGGATGCCGTCGCCGCCGACCACGACATCAACGCCTACATCAACCTGCTCCGCCGCGACGGCAACATCACGCTGGTTGGCGCGCCGGAAAAGCCGCTGGCCCTGGCCGCATTCGGCCTCATCATGGCGCGTCGCAGCCTTTCCGGCTCTCCCATTGGCGGCCTGCCGGAAACCCAGGAGATGCTCGACTTCTGCGGCCGGCACAACATCACCTCCGACGTCGAAGTGATCCCCATCCAGAAGGTCAATGAAGCCTACGAGCGGCTGCTCAAATCGGATGTGAAGTACCGCTTCTCCATCGACATGGCCTCGCTGAAAAGCGAGTAACTATTGAACCGTGCCGCCTCGATTCAATGTGCGGCATCTCGGTCAAAAAGCAGTTCTGAACAGGCAGTAGGAGACACAATGCAAAAACGCAAATTGGGCAAAAGCAACCTGGAAGTTTCAGCTCTGGGCCTGGGCTGCATGGGCATGAGCTTTTCTTACGGCCCGCCTCCGGACAAGCAGAAGATGATTGGAGTTCTGCGCGCCGCCGTCGAGCGTGGCGTCACTTTCTTCGATACCGCCGAGGTCTACGGCCCGTTCACGAATGAAGAACTCGTCGGGGAGGCCTTGGAGCCCTTCCGCGGCAAGGTGGTCATCGCCACCAAGTTCGGCTTCAACCTCAATCCCGACGGAAGTCCGGGCTGGCAGGGGCTCAACAGCCGTCCGGAGCGCATCCGGCAGGTTGCCGAAGCCTCGCTCAAGCGACTGAGGGTCGATGCCATCGATCTCTTCTATCAGCACCGCGTTGACCTGGAGGTGCCCATCGAGGACGTTGCGGGAGCGGTGAAGGAGTTGATTCAGGAGGGCAAGGTGAAGCACTTCGGCCTCTCCGAAGCGGCGGCGAAGACCATCCGCCGCGCCCACGCCGTGCAGCCCGTGACGGCGGTGCAGAGCGAGTATTCGCTGTGGACCAGGGGCCCGGAAGCCGAAGTGCTGCCCACGCTGGAGGAACTCGGCATCGGATTTGTTCCCTATAGCCCGCTGGGCAAGGGCTTCCTGACGGGAAAGATGGACGAGAACACCACCTTCGGCAAGACCGACTTCCGCAGCACCCTGCCGCGCTTTACGCCGGAGGCCCTGAAGGCCAACCAGGCTCTGGTGGATCTGCTGGGAAAGATAGCCGCCGGGAAGAAGGCGACTCCCGCGCAGATTGCGCTGGCCTGGCTACTGACCCAGAAGCCGTGGATTGTTCCCATCCCGGGGACCACCAAGCTCGATCGCCTGGAAGAGAACCTCGGGTCCGTTGCGGTCGAGCTTTCGGCGGGCGACTTGAGCGAAATCGAAAGCGCCGCCGCGGAGATCACGGTCCAAGGCGCACGGTACCCCGAAGCCATCGAGAAAATGACCGGACGCTAGGTCTTTGACCGCTTGAAGTTGCACCCATGCCTGCTGCTCCAGGTCTCGATTTCGAAACCTGGAGCAACACCAGGCGGTTCGAGCATTTCGGCACTCCACCCCCGCCACGGGCCACGCGACCATCGCTTCCATCAGCAGCAAGTATTTGTCGAAGGGAATGAAATGGGCAAGAAGGTTCTGATTCTTTCGTCGAGCCCCAGAAAGAAGGGCAACTCGAACGCTTTATGCGACCGGTTCATGGAAGGCGCAATGGAAGGCAGCCACGAAGTTGAAAAGGTGGCTTTGGCGGACAAGAAAATCAACTACTGCACCGGCTGTTCTGCCTGCCGGAAAAATGGGCGATGCGCACAGAAGGACGACATGGCGCAGATCCTCGACAGCATGGCGGCGGCGGACGTGATCGTGATGGCAACGCCGGTCTACTTCTACACCATGTGCGCCCAGATGAAGACCGTGATTGACCGCACCGTTGCGCGATATACGAAGATCGCCAACAAGGATTTCTATTTCATCGTGACTGCGGCGGACAGCAACAAGGCAGCCCTGGAGCGAACCATCGGAGGTTTCCGGGGATTCACTTCGTGTTTGCCTGGAGCAAAGGAAAGAGGCATCGTGTATGGCGCAGGCGCATGGGAGATCGGCGATATCCTCGCCAGCCGGGCCATGAAGCAGGCGTACGAAATGGGCAAGGCGCTGTAGACGGCCCCGCGCTGACATCCGTGCAGGCGAGATTCGGCGAAGACGCATCGTAGTCCAATGCGTTCCCACGACCAAATGGGTCTGCCGGGCCTGACGTTTCGAACCTGAGAGGAGAAATTGCAATGCAGATCAAGCGAGTCGGCTCACAAGCTTCAGGAAAGGGCCCGGCAGATTACTTCACGGGCACGGTGCGCGTCGATATGCTGTTTGACGCGCCGGACCCCGCACGCGTGGTTGGCGCCCAGGTCACCTTCGAGCCCGGCGCGCGCACGGCCTGGCATACGCACCCGCTCGGGCAGACGCTCATTGTGACATCGGGCTGCGGACGGGCGCAGCGCTGGGGCGGCGCCATCGAGGAGATCCGGCCCGGCGATGTCATCTGGTTCTCGCCTGGAGAGAAGCATTGGCACGGCGCGGCGCCAACCACGGCCATGACGCATATTGCCATTCAGGAAAGGCTCAATGGCAAAACTGTCGATTGGATGGAGCAGGTGAGCGACGAGCAATACGGAGCGTAGCTCCGCGGATTCATGTCGCGGGCGGGTGCCTGCACCAGAGTGCATTCACTTCGCATCGGGACGCGATCCACCGAGAGTGTAACTCCGCACGCTTGGGTGCGCCCGGCAGCCGGGCTTACTGCGGCGACGGTCGCTTGAACGAGGCTCCCGGCAGCCCAAGACTAATCAGAAGAGCCTCGTCCACGTTGGCCATCGTTTCCCTGGATAGCACGCCCAGCGCGGAACGAAAGCGGAGTTGGTCCACTGTGCGAACCTGATCGCACAACGCGAAACTGGCCTTGGCGGCTCCGCCGTCTCCCTTCCGAATCGGTACGTAGATCGGCGACGGAGTCTTGATGTGCGCGGCGTCGGTCAGAGGCACAACGATCGTTGTGGACCCGTAGCGGTTGCCCACATCGTTCTGAACCACAATACAGGGGCGCGTTCTGCCTTGCTCATGCCCCATCACGGGATCGAGCGAGACCACAACAACCATTCCGCGAAAGACCTTGCCGAGCATTAGAAACCCTCTCGATCGACGGCTTCAAATTCCTGGCACAGAGCGCGATTCATCTGGGCGTTGGCCGCGTAAGCCGCGGCAAGTTCCGCTTCAAATCTCTTCAATTCCAGCCCATCGAGGAGTTGCTCAACGGCGCAGCGAATCAACTCGCTGCGATTCTTCTCAAGACTGCGAGCGGCTTGATCGGCACGCTCCAATAGGCTTGAAGGGAACTCGACGAGCACACGGTCTCTGCGGGGACGGACAATTGCGGGCTTGGAAGCAAGTTTGCCCTTCCCTGCGCCGGGGGTTTTCAATGCTTTGGCAACGGCCTTCATAGTTCGCTCTCCATTCTCCACATAGAAAATATGACCAGTTACATATGGAAATAGATTAATCGATATATGCATGTTCGTCTATGGAGGTGGTGGCCGAATTAAGCAGTCAGAAACAAAAAACCGCAGCCCCTTGCAAGGCTGCGGCTCTTTGTTTCTGACTGGCTGCGGAGTTACATGTCCTTTACGCCTTCGACGAAGGCCTTCAGTTTGCGCGAGCGCGAAGGGTGACGCAGCTTGCGGAGGGCCTTGGCTTCGATCTGGCGGATGCGTTCGCGGGTGACCTGGAAGCTCTGGCCGACTTCTTCCAGGGTGTGCTCGGAGCCGTCTTCGAGGCCGAAGCGCATCTTGATGACGCGCTCTTCGCGCGGGGTGAGCGTGCGCAGGACCTGGGAGGTGTACTCCTTCAGGTTCACGCTGATAACGGCTTCAGAGGGAGAAACGGCCTGGCGGTCTTCAATGAAGTCGCCGAGGTGCGAGTCTTCCTCTTCGCCGATGGGGGTCTCGAGCGAGATAGGCTCTTGCGCGATCTTGAGCACTTTGCGGACCTTGGCGACGGGAATGTCCATGCGCCGGGCAATCTCTTCGCTCGAAGGCTCGCGGCCCAGCTCCTGCACCAGTTGGCGGCTGGTGCGGATGAGCTTGTTGATGGTCTCGATCATGTGCACGGGAATGCGAATCGTGCGTGCCTGGTCCGCGATGGCGCGGGTGATAGCCTGCCTGATCCACCATGTCGCATAGGTCGAGAACTTGTAGCCGCGGCGGTATTCGAACTTGTCCACCGCCTTCATCAGGCCGATGTTGCCCTCCTGAATCAGGTCGAGGAACTGCAGGCCGCGGTTGGTGTACTTCTTGGCGATGGAAACCACGAGGCGCAGGTTGGCTTCGATCAGCTCGCGCTTGGCCTGCTCGGCATCCATGTCGCCCTGGATCATTTCGCGCTGGGTGCGCTTGAGCTCGAGGATGGAGACGCCGGCGTCGCTCTCGATTTTTTCCAGATCGACCTTGCAGTTTTTCTGCTGACGCCGGTATTCCTTCTTGAGTTCCTCGCTCTTGCTGGCCTCGTGCTTTTGCTCCAGCGAGCGAATCTGGCGCTCCAGCGTCCGCATGGTGTCCACGGTCTTGTTGACCTTGTCCAGCAGGCGCTTGCGTTCGAGAGCCGTGTACTTGAGTTCGCGCACAATGCGCGAGATGAGCACTTTTTCGCGGGCCACCAGCCAGCGGGTGTGGCGGGCCGTGGCGGGCTTGGCCTTGGGCACGGGCAGGGCCTGTTTTTCTTCCAGGACGGCGATCTTCTTCTGGTGCTTGACCAGCAGGTCGATGCGCGTGACCGTGGCCTTGACGCGGGTCTGCACCACGTCTTCGGTGAGTTCTTCCTCGTCGAAGACCACAACTTCCTTGACGTTGCGGACGCCGCGCTTGAGGTCCTCGCCCAGGGCGACGATTTCGCGAATCACGATGGGCGAGCGCGAAATGGCCTTGAGCACACGCAACTGGCCGCGCTCGATGCGCTTGGCGATTTCCACCTCGCCCTCGCGGGTGAGCAGCGGAACGGTGCCCATTTCGCGCAAGTACATGCGCACCGGGTCGTTGGTCTTTTCCAGGGTGCCGGGCGTCAGGTCCAGCTCGACGTCCTCGCCCTCTTCCAGCTCGAAGTCCTTGTCGGCGCCGAACTTGGGGCTGTCGAGCAGGTCGATGCCCTGGGTGCCGATGGTGGTAATCAGGTCGTCCAGATCGTCAGGATGCGAACCCATATCCTCCGGCAGCATGTCGTTGACATCGCCGTAGGTGAGATAGCCCTTTTCCTTGCCGACTTCAATGAGGCTGTCGATATCGTGTTCAAACTTGTCGTCAGTCGCCAAATGATTCCTACTCTCTTCAACGTTCCCAGCGGCGCCGGGCGCGCTCAATTCCGTTCAGTGTCGTAGCTTGGGGAACCATCCCCGGTGGTGCGCAGCGTAAAGCGGAAACCGCACCATTCTGCGCTCCGGCGCGGCGCCGGAAAGCGCAAGAAAAAAAGACTCCCTGGTGGAAATCCTCAAAATTCCGGTGCTCGCAGGCGTACGCCCGCTGTCACCCGCAAAAAAGAAGCGGTTTCAGGTATTGGCTCGGAACAGGATGACAAGCGCTTCAGGCTTCACCTGGGTCGCCCGCGAGCCGTAGCTCATAGATGGGGCAAAGGGGCGCGCATCCTCACAGAGATCAATAGATTACCACAATCCGGCTGGGCTTCGCCAATCACAATCGGGGGTGCCGTCAGCAACTTCTTCTGCCGCGCTCACAACCCCACCAGACAGTTTCGCCTTCCAACCGCTTCTACTCCTGTAGATTGGACGCTGCAAAACCCGATTGGACGCAGGATTTGCATATCCGGGCCGCGCCCCGATGCGCTTCGACGGTCTCAGGTGAGGCGGTAGGGAGTGGGCATTCCTTAGGCGATTCGCCGTTTTGTACGCCGGTCCTGGAGAATGGGGACCACTTGCTCGGCATCCACCAGCTCTCCCCGCTCCGCCTGCGCGAAGCCTTCCTCGACGTGGGCGGCAATGGCCTCTTTGTCCGCCAGCATCCAGTCCGCGTTTCGGTGCTGCTCGCCGATAACGGCGAAAGCCTGGTCGAGCACCTCTTCCGGGCTCATACCCGAACGGGCAGCCCGATCGAGCACTCTTTGCTGCGCCGGCTTGAGTTCGAGGATCATGGCAAGCTTCCACGGGGCCCAGAAGGCACGTTCTGGCAGGATTATTTCGGGTCCGCTTTCCTTTGGTGCAACTGTCGCAGCGCCCGGTCCAGGTCCAGCTTCTGCTGCGTCAGCACGGCCAGTTCGGCAAAGTCGCCGCAGCGCTCGGCTTCGGCAATCAGGGTGCGCAACTCGCGCTGGCGGCTCTCGATGGCCCGCTCCTGGATCTCCTGGATGGCCCCCTGCACCTCAGTCTCCTCGGGCGGCTTGGTCTCGGCCAGCAGAGCTTCGGCCAGCAGCGCCCGCTGTGCCGGGTCCTCGACCACGGTCATGGGGTCAAGAGACCTGCGGTCGGCCAAGGTCTGCATGGCTCTGAATGTGCCCAGGTGCTCAAACCAGGTGGGCTGCTGGGCCAGGGCTTCGCCGGCCAGCCGCCGCGCCCGTTCGTTTTCAGGGTCGGTGATGGCCAGAGCCCGCAGCAGCACCCGCTCCACCTCGGTCAGCGCCGTGGAGCGCGCCTCGATGTGGTCCCGCCGCTTCAGCGCGGCCTGGCGCAGCTCCTCGCGCAACACAGCCGATTCGATGCCCAGCTTTTGCGCCGCGTCGGCGGCAAACTGGTCCCGCGCCAGCTTTTCCGGCATACGCCGGATGTGCGGCAGCAGGAAGTTCATGGCCTTGACCTTCTGCTCGGAGCTGGCGCCGGGAAACGACTGGCGGGCGCGCTCGATCAGGTAGTCGGACTGGCGGCGCGCGCCGCGCAATGCCGCCGTGTAGGCCTCGACGCCCCGCTCGCGGATGAAGCGGTCGGGGTCCAGGCCGTCGTCCAGGGTGACGATCTTGATGGTGAAGCCCTCTTCGGTGAGCAGGGCGATGGACTTTTCCGCGGCGTTGGCGCCGGCCGTGTCAGGGTCGAAGTTGACGATCAACTGCGAGGTGTGGCGGCGCAGAATGGCCACCTGCTGCTCGGTGAAGGCCGTTCCGCTGGTCGCGATCACGTTCTGAATGCCGCGCAGAAAGACCGAGATGCAGTCCATCTGGCCCTCGACCAGCAGCGCAAACTCCATCTTGCGAATCGCCGTGCGGGCCTTGTCGAGGTTGAACAGCACCTGGCCCTTGGAATAGAGCGGCGTTTCCGGCGAATTGAAGTACTTGGGCCCGGCTTTTTCGCCCGTCTCGAGAGCGCGGCCGGTAAACGCGATCACCCGCCCGCTTTCGTTGGAGATGGGGAACATGATGCGCTTGCGGAAACGGTCGTAGATCGGCCCCAGGCTACCGTCGCCCTGCTCCTTGGAGCTGAACAGGCCGCTGGCGCGCAGGGTGTCCTGGTCGGCCATGCCGCTGAGCCGGTCCCGCAGGGCGTTGAAGCTGTCTGGAGCGTAGCCAACGCGAAACGCTTTGATCCCTTCCGGTGTGAGGCCCCGCCCGGCCAGGTACTGCCGGGCCAGGGCGCCATCGGGCGAGCGCAACTGCTCCTCGTACCAGGCGGTTGCGGTCTCGTGCAACTCCAGCAGCTTCCCTCTCTGGCGGGCTCCCGCCGCTTCTTCCGGGGAAGAAAACTCCCGCTTGGGCAGCGGGATGCCGCACTTGCTGGCCACAATCCGCACCGCCTCGGGGAAGCCGACGTTCTCGATCTTCTGCACAAAGCTGAATACGTCGCCCGATTCGTGGCAGCCGTAGCAGTAGTAGAACTGCTTGACCGCTTGTACGTTGAAGGAGGGCGATTTTTCCTTGTGGAAGGGGCAGAGGCCGGAGTAGTTCTGCGCCCCCGCCTTGCGCAGCCGGATGTAGCCCTCGATCACCTTGACGATGTCGGCCTGCTGCTTGACGGTTTGGGCAAAGTCGCTCACGGGGTCTCTTTTGAGGATAAGGCCGGAGGGCGAGGCGGGGCGGGTGGGCGGTGGAGAACGCGGCCGCTTGCGCTTTGATGGCCGGTTGTCCGGATGCCGGAAAGAAAGGGCGGACGGAAATGCCGGGCGCCAGGGGTCATCGTCCTTTCCGCAATCTCATCGCGGAAAGAGCGGGAAGGTCGCACCGAACCGGCGTCGCGTCAGGGGGGTGCGGGCCAAGGCCTCGACCGCCTCAAGAATGCCCGTCGTAGCGGCGGAACAGCATGTCTCTCCATGCGGGCCGAAGGTTACTTTTTGCTTGGCCCGCCCCTTTTTTGGCGCCATCGATTTAATTAACATATACGGATGCCTTTTCCCATCAGAGTCTGTGTTGTCTGCGAGGAAGAATTTGAATTGAGGCCGGATAAGCCCGGTTTCGCCAACCGCTGTCCCTCGTGCAGCGAGCCGGAAGAGACCGAATCCGCGGCCACCCACGCCTTAAGCGCCGAAGAGCGCCAGGCGGAGATGGAAGCGAACGAGGCCCGGAGGAAAGCCATCCGCGACCTTCTTTACCGCAAGGAAAGCTGAGGCTGGCCCGCTCGCGAGCGCTGCCGTCAGCGCCGGAAAGCATCTCTGCATGTTGCGTCCAGGGGTCGCATCCCGAGGTTGCATCCGGCGCGGAAACGCAGGATACTCTTGTCCATGGCGACACAGCCCATCGGCGACCGCTTCATTCCCGTGGAGGAGTACCTCTCCACCGGCTACGATCCCGACTGCGAGTACGACAACGGCGTGATCGTGGAGCGCAACTTGGGCGAGTTCGAGCATTCCTTCCTGCAAATCCTCTTAGGCACAATCTTCACCAATAACATGGACAGTTGGGGCGTCTTCGGGCTCACGGAACAGCGTGTCCAGATCAAGCCCCGCAAATTCCTCATCCCCGATGTGTGTGTGTTGAGGGTCGGCTCCCCGCGCGAGAAGATTCTCACTCACCCGCCGCTCATCGCCATTGAGATCATGTCTCCGGAGGACACCATCCGCCGGACCGCGGCCAAGGCTATCGAGTATCGCGCGTTTGGCGTGGAGCACGTTTGGGTCATCGATCCGACCGCCCGCGTGGCCTATCGCGGAACCGCCTCCGGACTTCAACTTGTGCTCTCGGGCGAGCTTTCCGTCCCCGGAACGCCGATTCTGGTGCGCATCGGCGACCTGTTTGAAAAGCTGGACCGCATGTAGCCAGGTCCACCGGCTTGCCGAGCTGCTGCCGCGCGGCAAAACTACCTGTTGCAACGAATATCGTCCTCGCGCATCCAATCTCCTGTAAGCCCACAGGAGGTCTACCATGTCGCTTCGTCCCGTGAAGCAGATTCTCAACACCAAGCCCACAGTCGAGGGCGCGGGCGTCAAGTTGCAGCGCGCATTCGGCTTTGGGAAAACCGCCGAGTTCGATCCCTTCCTGCTGCTGGACGACTTCCGCAGCGATAATCCGGAGGATTATGTGGCCGGGTTCCCCTGGCATCCCCACCGGGGAATCGAGACCATCACCTACGTCCTGGCCGGCGAGGTGGCCCACGGCGACAGCCTGGGCAACAAGGGCCGCATGACCGCGGGCGACGTGCAGTGGATGACGGCCGGCAGCGGCATCCTGCACCAGGAAATGCCCTCGGGCGACTCCAAGGGGCGCATGCACGGCTTTCAACTGTGGGCCAACCTGCCCGCCGCGTTGAAGATGACCGACCCCCGCTACCAGGACATCCCGGCCGCCGCCATTCCGGAAGTGACCGAGGACGACGGGACGCGGGCGCGGATCATCTGCGGCGAATTCTGGGGCCAGAAGGGGCCGGTCGAGGGCGTTGCCGCCGGGTCGAGTATTGCCCCGCGGTACGTGGACATCTCCGTGCCGCCCGGCAAGCGCAGGCGGATTCAGGTGGAGACCACGCGCAACGCCTTCGCCTACGTTTTTGCCGGCGCGGGCACGTTCCGCGACGCATCGACGCCGCAGGCGGTGCTGACCGAGTCGGCTCTGGACCCCAATGCCACCCCGGTTTACGACGCCAGCAACCACTCGCTGGTGCTGTTTGACCGCGGGGACGAGATCGTGGTTCAGGCCGGCCCCGAGGGTATCCGTTTCCTGCTGGTTTCCGGCAAGCCGCTGGAGGAGCCGGTGGCCTGGTACGGGCCCATCGTCATGAATACCCAGGCCGAGCTGCGCCAGGCCGTCAGCGAATTGCAGAGCGGGACATTCATCCGCCACAAATGACGAAAAACGGTCCGGTCGCATGGCTTTCTGCCATGCGGCCACCATGCTATCCCACCTCGGACCTTACGCCTCCAGCGGCAGCTCAGCCGACAGGATGTTCATGGGCGTGAGGCCCCGCTGGCGCAGGGCGCGCAGGCTCAGCGCGTCGTGGCGCTTGGCCAGGCGGCGGCCGTTGTGGTCCACCACCAGGCGGCAATGGAACCAGCTTGGATTGTCGAAGCCAAGGGCGCGATTGAGCAGAATCTGGCGCGCCGTGGACTTCAGCAGGTCCGCCCCGCGCACCACCTCCGTGATGCCCATGGCCGCATCGTCGGCCACGCAGGCAAGCTGGTAACTCGGGCACCCGTCCCGCCGCCACACGACAAAATCCCCAAAGTCGCGCCCGGCCACAAAGCGCTGCGGGCCGAGGTTCACGTCCTCGAACTCCACCACTTCGCCGTCGGGCACGCGAAAGCGCCAGTTGATGTCGCCGGGGGACTCGATGGGTTCGACGTTGGCGCCGGGCAGTTGCGGAGCGTGGCCATGGAAGCGGCGGCAGGTGCCGGGATAGAGGGGCTCGTCGTCCAGCGGCTCGAGCGTGCCGTTTCCGGCGGCCGCGTTCTCATGCGGTGCGCCCGGCGCCGCTTCAAGGTCCTTGCGCGAGCAGCGGCAGGGAAAGAGAAATCCGCGCCGCAGCAGCTTGCGCCACGCGGCCAGGTAGGCGGTCCCGCGCCGGCTCTGCACGTAGGGCGCAAACGGGCCGCCGCGATCCGGGCCCTCCTGCCAGCGGATGCCGAGCCAGCGCAGGTCTTCGAGAGCTGCCTCGGCATAGGCCGCGCGGCTGCGGTCGGGGTCCAGGTCTTCCATGCGCATCACCAGGGTTCCTCCGGCGTCGCGGGCTCTCTGGTAGGCAGTCCAGAAGGTGCGCGCATGGCCCACATGCAGATAGCCGGTGGGCGAGGGCGCGAGGCGGCCCCGGTAACTCGAGGTCGCCGCTCTGGAAAGACTGGCCATGCTATCGATAAGTCTAGCCAGCCCCGCGCTCGCCGCATATGGAGAGTTTGATTCCCGCTGAATTGCCGGACAAGCCGTGAGGCTCTAGTGGTCAGATTGCATGGTTTGGTAATCTTCGCAGGATGAGCGCGGGCGAGGACGCCCGCGCTACAGCCGGCCAGGAGGCCAGCGCTACAACCCATCCCTTACCAATGATGCGGTAATGGCCCTAGTCCGATTGCTCCGCGCCGTCCTGCCCATGGCGATGGGAATGCGCGTAGTGGCCGATGTCGTCGTCCAGATGCCGCGGATCTACCGAGACCTGGACCACGTCCATTTCGCTGCCGTCCAGGTCCACCACAAACAGGCCCATTCGCTCACCTTCGGGCCGCATGAAGATGAGGGTCTGCTGGCCGGTTTTTCCACGGCTCCGGTCCGGATCGGCCGCGGCGGAGTCCGGCTTGCGCCCAGCGTCGTTCCCAGCTGCGTGCCGTGTCTCGCGGCTGGTCTCGCGAATCACTCGCTCCCAGCCCGCGCCCAGCTTGTCTTCGACCATGCGGTTTAACTCGTCGCCATCCACCGGCCCAATGAAGGAATCGAACTCCGCCACGTGCAAGTCGCTGACGCCCTCATGGGTGGCCTTTCGCGAGATCAGGCCGATCAGGCCCATGAAAGGAATCCGCGTGGCCCGCACGTGATAGCGGCTCTCGATGGAGCGCACGACGCCGTCGAACCCGCCCTCCGCGCCGCCAGCCAGCACCGCAACCGGAATCAGCAGCGCAAAAAACGCCATGGGAACAATCCAAAACCGCTTCATTGAGCGCCGCCCTTCTTATCCTTCGCTTTGGTGCTTTTTTCGAGGTCGCCCAGCGCTCCCAGCCCGCCCAGGCCCTTGAGTTTGCCCAGGTCCTCCATGCGCACCGGCCCCAGAATCAGCACGATGGTCAGCTCTTTCGGCGCGACTTCAAGGATGAACATGCCATGCACCTCGCCGTTGACCAGTTTGACCATCACGTCGGTGGCCTCGCCGCCCTTGCGCTCGCGTTCGCGCACCAGCGGCGACCACTCGCTGGTCTCAAAATACTTGCGCAACTGCTCGATTTCTTCCGCCGAGAACTGGCCTTCCTTGTCGAACTCGTATTCGCGGACATAGATGCCGTCGAGCCCTTGGATCAACTGCCGGGTGGACTCATCGTCCTTGTCCTTGCCGTTCATGAACTTGGCGGCAAAGGCCAGCATGTTCTTGCCCAGCGTGACCTCGGTGACGTTGGAGGCGCGAGCGGCGAGCTCTTTTTCGACGGGCGGAGGGGCGGGCAGTTGCACGGTTTGCGCCCGCGCCGGAGCGGCCATGGTGGCCGCCGCCAAAATGGAAGTCGCCAAAATGAAAGTCATATTCCGGATGTGCATGAGAGCTCCTTACTCTTTACTCTTGGGGGGCGCGGCTGTGCGCAGCAAGTTGAGTATTGATCTGGTCGAGGGCGTGGCCGGTAATGCGCAAGGCGGTCAGAACCTGTTCGCGGGCGGCCTCGCCCTTGCGGCGCTCTTCCACGTGGCGCCAGGTGACCGCGCCGCCCAGCACCGCGGCCAGAGCCACGGAAGCAGCGAGCCGCTGCCAGGCCGGCATGGGTGTCGCAGGCCGTTCGGCTCGCCTGCTGGCCATCAGCTTGCGTTTCAGGCTGGGCGGCGCCGGACGACGCTCGAGGGCCTCTCGGAGTTGCTGTTCGAATTCCTCCATCGGTTCAAATTCCACGGACGTACTCCTTCAAATGGTTCGCGGCCTTGGCGCGCAGCAGCTTCAGGCCCCGTTGCAAATGGCTTTTCACCGTGGCCACGGGCGAAGCCAGAGTGGCCGCAATCTCCTCCGGCGTCAGGTCCTCCTGGTAGCGCAGAACCAGCGCCGCGCGCTGCGGCTCGGGCAAGGTGGCCAGCAGTTGTTCCAGGCGCGATCCCAGGGGCGACGAACGACCTTCGGCTGGGGAGCCGTGATGCTCCTCCATCTCCACCCAGAGGTCCACGCCGCGCACCCTGCGCCGGCGCAGCGCATCCGCCGAGCGGCTCATCGCGACCCGGCGCAGCCAGAAGCAGGCGTGTGCCGCGGATTCGATCCTGCCCAGATGCCGGTCCAGCTCCATAAAAACATCCTGCGCGATCTCCTCGGCCAGGCCGCGGTCGCCGGTCATTCTCGCGGCCAGAGAAAACACCATCGACTGGTGCTCGTCCACGAGTTGTTCAAAGTCCGGCTGCCAGTCGTGGGCCATGGGTTTCACTTCTACTCTCATATCCGCAGGATTCGGAGCGGCGGGATGCAGAGAGTTACGCTCTCGCCTGGAAAAAGTTCGTCGGGGGGACAGGCATCGATTCGGCATCGATGCCGGGCAGAGGGTAGCCAGGCAGCGAAATCAGCCGCGGACCCGAGTGTCACTGTTCCCTGCTCGCTGTTCCCGCCTCAGAACAGCTCCGGGATGCTGTGGAAGGCGATGCGGGTGGGGGCGGCCTTGAATGCGGTCAGCATGGTGGCCGGGGCCAGGGTGCTGAGGCCGTACTTGTTGTTCAAGGCGTCCATGGCGGCCAGCAGTCGCGCCCGGCCTTGTTCCTCTTCGGTGCCGTCGAACAGGTTCAGGGTGTGCAGGTGGTCGGGCACCAAACCGTTCAAATGCACGCCGATGAAATAGGGATGGTCGTACTGTTTACCCGTGGGCCGCGAAGCCCACAGACGGGTGAGGGCGGCAATCAGCGTCGGATTGTCCCGGCACTCGCTCAGCCGCAGTTCGCTCTTCCATCCCTTGGTGGGCACGCCGAAGCGGCTCACCGGGGAGTTGGAGCCGCGCGGGACGGCGAAGCCGATGGCCAGGCCGATGCTGCTGGCCCATAGTCCTCCGGCGCGGAGGCGCATGGCGGCCTTATGCAGCAGTTTGTGGGCCACCGCCCAGGCTTTTTCCGGCGTCCGCATCTCCGGGCCCAGGACATGCTGGTGGCTGAGCGACTTCAGGTGCTCGGTCTCCGCCATGTCGAAGTCCTCGCCCTGGAGCCAGTGCCACAGCCGCTCGCCCCACACTGAACCCCACAGTTCCCCGGCCTGCTGGCAGTCGAGGGCCATCAGTTGCTCCATGGTGCGAATGCCTTTCTCAGCCAACCGCTGCTCGGTGCGGGCGCCGATGCCAGGCAGGTCGCGCAGTGTGAGCTGGCGGAGCGCGTAGGGCAAGATGTCGGCAGGCAGCGCCACCAGGCCGTCGGGCTTTTCCATATCGCTGGCCACTTTGGCCAGGTAGCGGTTGGTGGCCAGGCCCACGGAACTGCGCATCACGGGGCCGACGCGCTCCAGTATCCGCGCCTTCACCTGCCGGCCCAACTCCATCGCCGCCAGCAGCGGGCGCTCCCGGCCCATCAGGCGGCAGGCCATTTCGTCGATCGACAGCACGGCCGTTACCGGCAGACAGCTCTCCACGGCTTCGACGATGCGGTGATGGTAATCGACATAGATTTCGTGCCGCGCCTCGACCAGCACCAGCTCGGGGCACAGCCGCTTGGCGTCGGCCACGATGGTTCCGGTTTTCACGCCACAGGACTTTGCCTCGTAACTGGCGGCAATGCAACAGGTTGTGTCGGCCATCATGGGCACAACGCCCACCGGGAGGCCGCGCAGCTCGGGCCGCGTGTCCTGCTCCACGGAGGCAAAGTAGGAGTTCAAATCGACGAACAGCCAGTTCACGTGAGGGCCGGGCGGGGCGGGCTCAGGGGGGCTCGGCGGCGCCTGCGCCAGGGGCTGAAGCTCCTCTGGCCACCCCGCTGCCAGGGGATCCGGCGTCGAGTTTGGACCGCCGTTCATGCTGAGATTATTTTCGCCTTTTATTCCCTCAAAAACAAGGGGTGACTGTGCTATTTCGCCAGTGATAGACTGACTGCGCCGGGATTCCGGCGAGTCCGGGCGCAACCTGATGAGTCGTACAGGCCATCCAACGGCGAAGTTTCGGAATAAGGTGGAACTGGTTACCGATTATGCATAGTCTGTTTCATTGGTTTGCGGTCAACACGAATGCCCTCGCCATCATCGTGACGATTGGCGTCGCCGTTCTTCTTGTCTGCTGCCTGGAGTGCTCCAACTGCCCCTCGCGCGACAAGGACGACCTCTTCCGCCGCCACGGGCTCTAGAGCTGGAGCCTGAAGCAAGCAGCGGTGATTGAGAGCGATTGGCTGGGGTTGACCGAAGAGTGGCAGGCCCTCTGCCCGCGCTGGGAGCTGTTGCGGAGCTTTTTCGCCTTGCTCAGGGCGGCAGAAACAACAGAAATCATTGCGATGGACGCTCCACTCAACTCAATCCAGCGGATTCTGCGGCTTTGCGCCAAATCTGTGGCATCGCGCGCGGGACAAAGCACTACCGCAAAGGGCACTTGAATTGCAGTGCCGCTCGAAGCCTCATCCGCGGCCGATGCTGACAACTCAGGCGAAAGGGCAAGCGAAACTCTGGACGGCAGGGTATGGTAAGGGCGTCTCCGCCCCTGTCTTCACCCTTTCGATGGAGGTTTTTCTCCATCTTTATAGGGCTGTGAACTTCGTCCCTGCCGTGTTCTGCTGCTGACAGTATGGCACTGATGTCTTCCCCGATGAATCTCAAGCGACGGCAATTCGGCCTTCCCGCCGCGGTGGCAATTGTGGTGGGCGAGTCGATCGCGCTCGGCATCTTTCTCACGCCCGCCACCATGGCCAAGTCGCTTGGCTCGCCGCTGCTGCTGGGGCTGGTGTGGCTGGGGATGGCGTTCATGGCGATGTGCGGCGCGCTGTGTTACGCGGAATTGGCCATTCGCTTTCCCCACTCCGGCGGCGAGTATGTCTATTTGCGCGCCGGCTACGGAGACCGCATCGCCTTTCTTTACGGCTGGATGAGCTCCATCGTGATGTACCCCGGCGTGGCCGCGGCCCTGGCCGTGGGAGCCACAGCGTACGTGGCGCAGTTGCTTCCGCTCAATGCTCGGGAGCTGGCCTTTGTGCCGGCCTCGATCCTCCTTGTCTTCGGCGCCGTCAACCTGGTGGGAACGCGGCTGAGCGGCGCGCTGATGGCCTTCGTCAACCTTCTCAAGCTCTTCATCCTGTTTGCGTTAGTGGCGTGGGCCGCAGTCTCGGGGCACGCGCACCTCAGCAACCTGCTGCTGCTGGCCGCACGGCGTCCCGGCTCCGAAGCGCTGGTTCCGGCCATCGCAGGAGCCGTGGTCAGCGCCTTCTTCAGCTTCGGCGGATGGTGGGAGGCAAGCAAGATTGCAGGCGAAATCCGCAATCCCCGGCGCACACTGCCGCTGGCTTTCGTAGGCGGCGTGACCCTGGTGACTTTGATCTACCTGCTCATCAGCGCGGCCTTTCTCGCCGTTCTTCCCATCGACCGGCTGACCTCCAACACCGCATTCGTGGCGCAGTTTGGCGAGGTTCTCTTTGGCGCGGCAGGGGCCAAGATCCTGTCGCTCTGCGTGCTGCTGTGCGTCTTTGGCGGCATCGCCGCGCTCACCATGGCCTCGCCGCGCGTCACTTTTGCCATGGCCCAATCCGGCCAGTTTTCCCCGTCGTTTGCCAGGCTGCATCCCCGCTTCGGAACCCCGGCCAACGCCATCCTGCTGCAAACAGGCCTGTCGCTTGCCGTGCTTCTGCTGGGCGCATTCGATCGCGTCCTGGCTTACATCATCTTCTCCGCGGTTCTGTTTCTGGCGCTTGCCGCGTCCACTTTGTTTCGCATCGGTAAGCCGGTTCGGGGCTGGTGGTTTCCGTGGGCGCCGGTTATCTTCATCGCTCTCTCGGCCGTTGTCGGCCTGCTGATTCTGATGCACAACCCGCTGCCGGCTTTGGTGGGTGTTGGCATCGTTCTCTGCGGGCTGCCGCTCCATCCATTTCTCACCGCGCGGCAAAGCACCCTGCCGCTCACCTCAGAAGGGGACTGATATGGCACACATTCGACTTCCCGAAGGGCTGCAAGGCATTCGCGCAGCCATGGCATTTCGTCCGGAAACCGCAAAGCCGCTGAATGAGCTGGCCGAAGCGCTTCTCCATGCCCCCAACTCCCTCACTGCCGGCGAGCGCGAACTGATCGCGACCTATGTCTCCTCGCAAAATGACTGCTATTTCTGCCAGACCGTGCATGGTTGCATCGCCGCGGCGCACCTTGAAGGCGACGAAGAACTGGTCCGCTCAGTGAAAGCCGACTTTTTAGGCGCGGATATTTCAGAGAAACTCAAAGCGCTGCTCACCATTGCGGGCAAGGTGCAAAAGGGGGGCAAGCAGGTGACAGCGGCCGACGTTGAAGCCGCGCGGAAGCTTGGCGCGACCGACATCGAGATTCACGACACGGTGCTGATCGCCGCCGCCTTCTGCATGTACAACCGCTACGTCGACGGGCTCGACACCTGGCAGCCCCACGACGAGAAACTCTACCGCGAGCGCGGCAAGAAAACCGCCAAGGAAGGCTATGTCGCCATGAGCCAGGAGTATCTTCAGCCAGCGACCCGGTCCTGATTGCCCACCTAGCCACGTAGAACAAGGAGCCTCGCCATGCCACACATTTCATTGCCCGAGCAGTTGCCCGGAATCAGCGCCGCTTTCGCGTTTCGCCCGGAAACAGCCAAGCCCCTGCGCGATCTGGCGCACGCTCTGTTGCATGAGCCGAATAGCCTATCGCCAGGCGAGCGCGAACTGATCGCGACGTACGTGTCTTCGCTCAACGATTGCTACTTTTGCATGACCAGTCACGGCGCTGCCGCCGCCTGTCACCTTGGCGACAGCGAAACGGTCAGGCAGGTACACGTCGATTTTGAGCAGGCACCCATCTCGGAGAAGCTTAAGCGTCTGCTGGTCATCGCCGGCCAGGTGCAGCGCGGCGGCAAGCAGGTCAGCCGTTCGGCCGTGGAGGCCGCGCGCCAACAGGGTGCGACGGACCGGGAGATTCACGACACGGTGCTGATTGCCGCGGCCTTCTGCATGTACAACCGCTACGTGGACGGCCTGGCCACCTGGCAGCCGCACGATGAACCCATGTACGCACAGATGGGCGCGCATCTAGCCCGCGAGGGCTACACGACCTCCTCCATCCGCTCGTCCAGTTAGAACGCGGAGCGCTAGAGCTGCCTTTGCCTCACCAGCCAGCCGATCGCCGCGCCGGCCGCAACGCCCACCGCGAATGTGACCGCAACTGTCTCAATCGGATACCGTTTCACGCGTCGCCTGGTGTCGTCGAGGAACTCCGTAGCCACATCGCCGCTGTGTTTTGCGGCGCGCCGCGCCGCAACCACCCCATCCTCGAACGCATCCGCCACCGCGGATGCCGCTCGCGAAGCCTGGCGCGCTGTCTCATCAATCTGTTCGCCCACTTTTCCCAACACGGATTGCGTCATGATCGCTTGACCTCTCTGGTGATCGATATGGATTTTCCGATGCTTCCTCAGGCTCTGCCGCCCGGTCGCTTCATCGCCGCACTGAGATCAGGTTGCGCTGTCCGCGGAAAGCGGACTGCTCAATGTTGCACACCTCATTCGGGCTCCGATTCAGGTCCTCGAACGCCAGGCGCGACACGGCTCTCGTTATGCCACGCTCAGATCATGTGGTTGCCTTGCTCCGCGGTCATGGATGAAGCGCCCGCGCCAACAGGCGCCGCGGCCTTCGGTTCGCTGAATTGATCGTGCAGAACCACGTTCAAAAGGGACTTGTGAACCTTGATGCGCCCGTTGTATTCGATGAAGCCTAGCTTGCGAAAGCGATTCATGAAGAAGCTTACCCGGGAGCGGGTGGTGCCGATCATCTCCGCCAGTGTCTGTTGCGAAATCTTGGGAATATATTGTTCCGGCTCGCCCGGCTGGCCAAACTCGGCCATCAGCAACAGAATCCTGGCCAGCCGCTTTTCGCTGGAGTTGAAGAGCTGATCCACCAGGTCGGCCTGGATGCGCATGCTCCTCTCCAGCAAGAACTTCAGGAACAGCTCGGAAAAGCTATGTTCCTCGTGCATCACCCGGATCATCTCGTCGCGCCTGATCTTCAGTGCGGTGCAGGCGGTCATCGCGGTAGCCGAGGACAGTCGCAGGCCCGGGGCGGCCGCCAGCGCCCCTTCTCCCAGAAATTCACCCGCGGAGATCAGCGCGATGGTCGCCTCCTTGCCGGTTTCGGAAACGACTGTGACTCTCGCGCGGCCCTTCTGAAGATAGAAGACCGCGTCGGACGGATCTCCCTGGGCAAAAAAGGCATCCTTCGGCGCCAATTGGATGACTCTTCTCCCCAGCCCGGCGCCCGCTAGAAATGCCGAGGGATCGAAACCGTGCTTTCTGAGTTCCACCATCGAGGGGCCCCTTCCGCTTGCGGCCTTGTAAGCGGTGGTCCCAGGGAATCAGAAATTTTGGGGCCCGCTATAGCGCGTGAATACACCGGCAGAAGGGGCGCTCACTGTTCAATTCTGCTCATCTTTAGGTGAAAATTGAGGACTGATCGCTTTGGCGAATCGGCGCCCTGTCAACTTTCAAAGGAGAAGCGCTGATTTCACGCGCGCGGCATACCCATCAACCTGGTGGGGCAAAATCGACCGGTAGCAATCCCATGCGGATGGAGCGCGATCCGATTAAGTGCCTCAGGAGGCCAATTGCAGCGAGGGTGCGAGTTCCAGGAGCGCCCTCGACAGCTCCGGGACATCCACGATTGAAACTTCAAAAACGGCCTCTTCCATCGCGCCCTCGCAGAGGTCGACGGAGCCCTTGAAAAAGGCGCCATCGCCGATGCTGATGCGGGCTGCCGTAACGTCGCATGATACAAATCCTGTGCTGCAGACGTCCACACGCCCGGATGCGGTCACCTTTCCGCTCACCCTGCCCTGCACCACAACATCGCGGGCGGCGATGGTTGCCGTCACTTCGCCATCGCACCCCACGATAATGCGGTGATCAGGCAGCTCGATGCTGCCCTCGACCTTGCCCTCGATGAATAGGTCATTGCCGCCGGTGATGCTGCCCTTGAATGTGAGGCCCTTGCCAATGGTGCTTTCGCCGCGCGGCAACGCCGCCGGGCCGGCGGACAGTTCATGAGCCGGACTGGAAGGCGCCGCGCCGGAGTGCGCCGAGGGGGTGGAGATTGAGAGACTTACGTCTTGATGGTTCTTCCACATGGCAATATGGACCTTTCCTTTCCTGTCCCACTGACCGGGTTGCCAGCATCGGACCAACACCATCGGCGAGTCCCGAAAGCCCAACCGTCGCGTCCGTGCTCTCTGGGTGTCGGATGGAGCGAATGGGGGGCCAAAATCCAAGCGGAATCATGAGACGTTTCTTATGGAGAGAGCCCGGATCAGCTTCAGGGGCCAGGCGCTCCTTAACCGCCTCAAGTGAAAGTCCGAATGGCTGAAACCTTTCCTCGGGGGCCAAAGGAGCTGCGAAAAGGACGATTTTCAGGCGAATGGCCGCGCCGCCGACCGCCTATAAAGCCTGAAAGATCAATCTCAATGCGCAGGGGTTCCACGGCGGGCACGTGAGTGGCGGGGACGCTCTAGAATTGAGCAGTGGGTCTCGACTTCGACGTATTGCACACAGCGGAAGGCGGCGGGCGGCGGGGGCGGATGCATCTGCCTCACCGCACCGTTGAAACCCCGGTCTTCATGCCGGTTGGCACGGCCGGCACGGTCAAAGCCGTTCCCCAGGACGTACTCGAAAATCTGGGCGCCGAAATTATCCTCGGCAACACCTATCACCTCTACCTGCGCCCCGGCCACGAAGCCATCCGCCGCATGGGCGGCCTGCACCGCTTCATCAGTTGGCCGCGCGCCCTGCTCACCGACTCGGGCGGTTTCCAGGTCTTCAGCCTGAGCGCCCTGCGCAAGGTCACCGACGAGGGGGTCCGCTTCCGCTCTCACCTGGACGGGAGTTTGCACTCTTTTACTCCTGAACATTCTCTTGATATTCAGATCGCCCTGGGCGCCGACATTTGCATGGCCTTCGACGAGTGCACCGAATATCCGGCAGACCGCTCCCGCGCCGAAGAGAGCCTGCGCCTGACCATGGCCTGGGCGCGGCGGTCGCTGGACCACTTCCGCGCCCATTGCCACGAGGTTCCGTGGCATCAGGAACTGGGCGGAGAAACGCAAAGCCTCTTCGGCATCGTCCAGGGCGGCATGTACCGCGATTTGCGCCGCGAGAGCGCCCAGCGCCTGGTGGAGATGGACTTCGACGGCTACGCCATCGGCGGCCTCAGCGTGGGCGAGCCGCGCGAACTGACCCTGGAGATGATCGCCGAGGTGCTGCCGCTGTTGCCGGCCAATAAACCCCGCTACGTGATGGGCGTCGGCTACCCGGACGAGATCGAGGTCTATGCCCGGATGGGCGTGGACATGATGGACTGCGTGCTGCCCACTCGCGCCGCCCGGCACGGGCTGCTGTTCACCAGCGAGGGCCGCCTGAACATCAAGGGCAAGCGGTACGCGGAAGACCAGGGCCCTCCCGATCCGGCCTGCCAGTGCCCGGTCTGCCGCCGCTACACCCGCGCCTACCTGCGCCACCTGATGCAGTCCGGAGAGGCGCTTTCCGGCACGCTGAACTCCATCCACAACCTGGCCTATTACCTGGGCATCATGGAGCGGGTGCGAAAGTCTCTCCACCCGGGGGGCTGAGTTCGATTCCCGCTCCTACGCGCCTTCCAGGCCGGATTGGGCTGAGGATTGCGCAGGAACGGGCCGCCGCGCCGCATTCAGGGCCGCAACCAGGGTCAAGGCCGCGGCCAGCCACAGGATCAGCCCGGTTCCCATGGCCGCGACGCCTTGCATCTTCTCCGCCGGAACAAACGCCGCGCTAAACGCGGCCCAGGCCACCAACGCCGCTCCGGTGGCGTTGTGCATCGGGTAGCGAAAGAGCCGGGCCAGCGGAAACATGTGCAGCCCAACGATGGCGGTAATCGCCGATGGAACGTACGCATCCAGATGCAGCCTGGAGAAGGCAAACGCGACTGCGGCAACGGCAATCCACTGCACAGCATTGACCTTGCCGAAGGCGCGGCCCACGGCCGGGTCGTCCGGCACCCGCGGCCAGCGCTTCGCCTCGCGGAACAGGGCTCCGGCAGCCAAGAGCAGAACCACCAGCCCGAGGCCGACTCCGCTCATCGCAGCCGCACTCAGCACCTCCATGGCATAAAGCGCCAGCCAGATTGCGCCGAAAGCAGCAAAGAAAATCGCGCCGGTGGCCCGGCCGGCAAGTTGATTCCGCGTGAGATCGGTTTGCATCGGGATTCCTCCTTTGAACAAGTTTCCGCCCTTGCTTCGGAGCGTTTCCACAATCTGCGCGTCCATTGTGGCGTTGTTGAATGTGGCTCTTCTTGAGGAAAAAGCCGCTTGAGAGCGATGACTCCGGGGTATACCCGCTGTGGAGCCGCTAACTGCCGATGGCCCCGCCGAGCAGTTGCTTCAGCGCCTGTACGTATTCGGTCAGGGCCCCGCGGCCGGCTTCGGTCATGCGGTAAAGAGTCTGCGGCTTGCGCTGCACAAACTGCTTTTCAACCGCCACATAGCCTGCCTCTTCGAGCTTCGCCAGTTGCGCGCCCAGATTGCCGTCCGTCGAGCCGGTTTTCGCGCGCAGCCAGGTAAACTCCGCCTCTTCGACGCCGGAGAGGAGCGACAGCAAGGCCAATCGCAGCTTGCCGTGAATCACAGGGTTCAGTTCCGGAAGCTCAGGCATGGGAGACGCCCTGGCTGCGCTTGCGGGACTCGCAGATCATTCCGTAAATTCCAAAGACGATCTGGCAGAAGAAGATAGCGGCCAGAAAAAGCACGGCGGTGACATTGTCAGAGGTGAAACACGCAGCAATGCCGGCAGCCCACCACACCACGGCGCAGGCAAACTGCATCTTCCACTTGAGGATGATGCTCGAGGTGCAATTGGCCGTGCCCAGCATGGCCCCGACGATGGCCGCCGAGACGTGAACATCCAGCCTTCCGCTGGCGCCAAGAGACAGCATCAGCGCGAAGATGGAGATGCCCATGCCCAGCCAGATCGCCAACATGGCACGCCCGATGGTCGTCTCCGGACGGTGCCTGGCGGAGCGCGAGGACAAGATGCCGGTGAGGACACCGGTGGCGATCATGGTGACCGGCCAGGCAAGGTTGCTGTGCCCAAAGGTGCCCCAGGCGATGGCGACGTAATAGGCCAAACCCCATAGAACAAAGGTCCAGCCCCAGCTCTCGGTGGTCCGCCGTCCCTCGGCGATCATGTTTTCAATCAGGTTCAGCCTGTCTTTCAACTCCAGCTCCTCAGCGTTTGCCATCATCCCGGTTCCTCCTCATGGTCCAATCATGCTTCAGAGTAGTCTTGCATGTGGAGTACTCTATTTAATAGAGCGCTGAAAGTCAAGAGGGTTGGGAATTATTTTTTTGGGGCAGTTTTTGGAGAGGGGGGGATGCGCGAACGTCGTCAATCCCATGCGCTACAGCGTGGCCGATCAGAATACTCTTGTGGGCCAGTTGAGCGCGGCGCAAGTGAGAGCCATCCGCGGCAGCACCTCGAACGACGACATGGGCATCGATTTCGCCAGGCGCGCCGCCGTGCGAGGCATCCGTTTGGGGAATGGACCCTCCCCCTTTTGCCTACGCCCGTAGCGACGCCACCATGACCAGCCTCGCCATCATTTGCCAGTTCGCTGTTCACTCGTTGGCGAGAGAGTTGGTGTGGCAGCAATCGGTGTGATGGTGTACTTCGCCGTCGCCACGGCGCTGTTCGTGTAGCCGGTCGCCACGGCAATGGCCTCGATGGTCTCTGTCGTGCTGACCGAGATTGCGCCGGTGTACTTGGTGGAACTGGCGGTCGGGGTTGTTCCGTTGGTGGTGTAGTAGATCGTCGCGCCGGTGGTGGTGTCGGCGATGGTCACCGACTGCGTTGTGGTGTAGGTCCCGGCGGCGGGCGAGAACGTCGGTGTGGCGGCCGTGGGCG
>Ga0302320_10004544_pt1 | contig 31488 bp, 28 predicted proteins | sample Bog_T0_3_FD_202130 | JGI IMG/M metagenome (GOLD analysis project Ga0302320, IMG submission 202130) | Peat permafrost microbial communities from Stordalen Mire near Abisko, Sweden - Bog_T0_3 | ecosystem: Environmental > Terrestrial > Soil > Wetlands > Peat | place: Sweden: Abisko, Stordalen Mire... | reverse complement strand
TCTCGCTCGTGAGCCAGGACCCGGACACGGTCATGGCGGCGCGGCCCTGCAGGAAAGCGAGCTCCGCCCCGGTGTGGGTCTCGCCTTCCCAGCCCCGCAGCGTGTCCTCCCGGAGGACCCGCTGCTCAAGCGCGGCCGCCCGGATATAGCGCGGGTCGAGGCGGGCGCCGGGCACCAGGTTGTTGACGGCGTCCCAGCCGGCCGCGCCGGCCAGATTGTAGTAGGCCGCCCGGAAGAAAGCGTCCCCGTACAGCCAGCGCGTGCCCGGAACGCTCAAGGGGGCGATCCCGGCGGCGCGGATCCGGCCGCACAGGGCGAAAAACTCATCCCAGGTCCGGGGAAGGCTCCAGTGGCGCTCCCGAAACAGGGCCTGGTTGTAGAACAGCGTCCAGCAGGAGTAGGACACCGGCAGGCCGTAAACCCGGCCGCCGATCCGCCAGTTGTCCAGCGCCCCCGGCAGGAAGGTGGAGCCCCAGGCCGCGTCCTTCTCCCAATTCGGCCCGGCCAGAAAGGGCGTCAGGTCGATCAGCTTGCCAGCCCGAATCAGCTCCGGCCAAAGCACGTAGCCCACGCAGGCCGCATCGGGATAGTGCCCGTCGATCACCCGCACCCGCACCTGATCCTGCACGCGCGGGTCGCCATACACATGCACCCGGACTCCCGGATGGAGCGCCTCGAACGCCTGCGCGCTGCGCGCGTAGAACTCGGTGCCGAACCCGCCGGCGAATACCGGGATGTCCAGCTCCACCGCGGCGGCCAGCCGGGCCGCCGCGAGGCCGAGCAGGGCCGCCGCAAATCTTCGCATCCCGAAGGACTAGCCTGGAACCAGGCTTCGCGAAAACCTTATTCTGCCACGGGAGGGGGCGAAGCCGAAATCCGGGCCAGGGTCGCGAACAGATTCGCCTCCTCGCCGGCATCGAGCTTGCCGTCGCCATTGCGGTCGAAGTACCTGACCAGGGCGGCATAGATCCGGGGCCGGTGCTGCGCCAGGGCCGCGAGCGCCTGCGCCTGTTCCTCAGGGGTGAGGTAGCCCCGCCCCTCGCGATCGAAGCGGGCCAGCAAACGCCGGTAGATGACCCGGGCCACGGCAGCCCGGCGGGGCAGTCCCGGTTGCCCAGGCTGCTGATCCGAAGAGACTTGCACCGAAGCGACGCCGCTGCCGTCAGCAAGGCCCGCTTGCCGGAGGGCCGCCGCTTCCGGCGGGGTCGGGGCGCTGGCCTGATGGGAGGGCGGGGCGAGCGCCGTTAGGGGCGCGCTGTCGGGCGCGTCCGCGAAGGCGCCGCCCAGGAATAGCGTTGCCGATCCGATTGCAGCCGATAATTTGGGATATCTCATGGGGAATAGATGTTCAATGGCAGCCACCCGGGCCCTGCAACAACCCGAGACGCTTTGAGGTCCGTCCCAGTTACGGCCCGCCAGAACGAGCCGGAGTAACGTCCGATGCACCAAGTCACCTTCTCGGATCAAGCCATGCGGGAGCTGAACCGGCTCGGCACCCTGGAGCAGCTCGCGATCGTCGAGCCGATCAGCACCCTGAAGCCGGGCGACCTGGCGCATCCGCGCGAGCCGCTCGGGCGCTTTCATCGCGACGGGAAGACCTTTTACCGCCTGCGGGCGGGCGACCACCGGTTTTACTTCGATCTGCGGGGCGATGCCGTCCATGTTCACTATATCCTGCCCAAAAACAGCCTCGAGGACTTCCTCCTGCGCAACAAGCTGCCCGTCTCCGAACAGCAGCTGATCGAACAGCACTCAAAATTCTGGAAGTACCTGGAGAGCCTCACCAAATGATCCCGCAGCCCTCTGACGACCGCCCCGCCGCCAGCGTTTCGGACCGGGAGGATCCGTACCACGTCACCCGGGCGAGTCGTATCTTCTTCCTGCCCAATTTGATGACGGCCGCGAATCTGTTCTGCGGCTTCATGGCGGTGGTCAACTGCATCCATGCCCGCCTGGCCGAATCCTCATTCACCGGCGTCTACCTCGACGCGACGGCGCCCGAGCACTACCGCGACGCCGTCTGGTTCATCTTCGGAGCCTTTGGCTTCGATTCCCTGGATGGCCGCCTGGCCCGCCTGGGGGGCCGCGAATCGCTTTTCGGCGCCGAGTTCGACTCGCTGGCCGACGTCGTCTCCTTCGGGGTCGCCCCGACGCTGCTGATGTTTTTCCTGATCCTCTCCCCCACCCAGGGAATGCCCTGGTTCCGGGAGATCGGCTGGTTCATCGGCTTTATCTACCTGCTCTGCGCGGCGATGCGCCTGGCGCGTTTCAACGTGATCACCAATCCGCTTTTGCGCCGCAGCCAGAAGGAGCTGAGCAGCGACTTTGTCGGCCTGCCGGTGCCCGCCGCGGCCGCGACGGTCGCCGCCACGGTGCTTTTCCTGCTCAAGCTGGCCGACGCCGACAAGTCGCTCAATCAGTTCGCGCTGGCGCTGCCCCTGCTGATGCTCCTGATCGCGATCCTGATGATGAGCTCGGTCCGCTACCCCAGCGGCAAGAAGCTCGATCTGCAGACCGAGACGCGGTTCCGCCGCCTGGTGGGCTGCGTCATCTTCCTGGGCCTGCTCCTGCTCTTCCGCGAGGAGACAGCCATCTGCACCTGCCTGGCCTACATCTTCTTCGGCCTGATCCGCCACTGGCGGCGCCAGCGCGCCCTCCGGCGCCAGCAGGGGCCGGCCGGAACCTTGTGAGGAACCTGCGCGCCGCCTGCCGGTAACCTTTCCGCCCCCTCAAAGTGCCCGGTTGTGCGCATCCTACCCGAAGTTCTTCACACCGTTTTTCCGGAGCCTCTTCAGAGGGCCGCCGGCCGGTTGCTGGACTTGTTCGCCGCCCATATGACTGCTGCTGTAATTCCTTATTGAGTCCCTAGTCTTTTAGACTTTGTTGATTTCCGCCTCTTCCCCCTCCGTCCTGCCTTCATGAAATTCAAAATCAACCGCGATCATTTCGCCAACGGCCTGTCCCAGGTGCTCAATGTCGTGGGGTCGAAAGCGACGATGCCGATCCTCAGCAACGTGCTGATCGAGGCGGAAAAGGATCAGGTTTCGCTCACCACGACCAACCTCGACCTGGGCATCCGCTGCCGGATCAAGGCCGAGGTGAAGGAAACCGGCTCGGTCACCCTGCCGGTCAAGCGCCTGGCGAGCATCGTGCGCGAGATGCCCAACGTCGATGTCACCGTGGACGCCTCGCCCAACCACCAGGTGAAGCTCGCCTCCGGCGGCTCGACCTTCCGGATCATGGGCATCGGCCGGGAGGAATTTCCGCCGCTGCCCGAGTTTGGCGACGAGAAGGCGTACACCCTCGACCAGGCGGAGCTGAGCGGGATGCTCCGCAAGGTGGCGTACGCGCAATCGACCGACGAGACGCGCTACATCCTGAACGGGGTCTATTTCAACTTTCGCGACGCCAAGCTCTCGCTGGTCGCGACCGACGGCCGGCGGCTCGCCGTCGTGGCCAAGGAATTGGAGGTCCCCGCGGACAGCGCGGGGGCGATCATCCTCCCGGCCAAGACGGTCTCCGAGCTCGCCCGCCTGCTCGACAAAGGCGAGCGGGTGAAGATCAATTTCAACGACCGGCGCTGCGCCTTCCAGATCGCCACCGACAAGGACGGCAGCGGCCTGGTCGACAGCGTCTATCTCTACTCGAAGGTGGTCGAGGGCAACTACCCGAACTACCAGCAGGTCGTGCCGAAGGAGACCCACCAGCGGATCAAGCTGGAGCGGGAGCTGTTCCTCCAGTGCGTGCACCGCGCCGCGCTGGTCTGCTCCGAGAAGTCGAACTCGGTCCGGATCAAATTGACCAGCAACCTGCTGGAGATCACGGCCCAGAGCCCCGATTTCGGCGAGGCGCATGAGTCCATGGCAATCGGATACAGCGGCCCGGACCTGCAGGTGGCCTTCAACCCCGCGTTCCTCCTCGACCCGCTCCGGGCGCTGCCCAAGGACGAGGTGTTCTTCGAATTGAAGGACGACGTCAGCCCGGGCGTGTTCAAGACCCTCGACAGCTTCATCTGCGTGATCATGCCGGTGCGCCTGAGCTGAGGACGCCGCGGGGAAGTGGTGCTGGCAATCGGCCGGAATCCGGGCTAGATTGCGCGCCCTCCCTTTTCTCTTCGGTGCCTCCCTCCGTTCTCATCTTCGCGGCCCTGGGGCTTTCGCTCGTGCTGGTGCAGATCAACCAGCGCGCGGCCTCCCCGGTGCTCTCGATCGTCGACCGCTGGTGCCGCTGGATCGGCTTCGCGCTCGGGGCCGCGCTGGTCTGCCGCACCTTTGAGCTGATCGACCGGCCCTTCTGGGTCCAGGCCGCGGCCTTCTTCCTGCTCTGGTTCCTCGGCGAGACGCTCTACAACTGGCTCCATGTCTCGGCGATCAGCGTCAGCCCGCAGCCGCTGTTTCCGCGCTACGTCCTCAACCAGAGCGGCGAGGAATGGCCCGTCCAGCCCCGGCTGCTGCGGATCCGCGGCTGGCTGCGCGACCAGGGCTTCCACCAGGTGCAGGCGCTGAAGGCCGAGCTGGGCACCGGCATCTACCTGCGGGTCTCGATCTACGAGGACGCGGGCGCGCAGGTGCGGGTGCAGATCACCTTCCTGCCGCAGGCCAACGGGGCGATCGTGGTCTGCTACGACCTCACTTCGGTGACCGCGGACGGCCGGCGGGTCGTGACCGACAACCACTACATTCCCTTCGCCGGCTTCTATCCGGAGAACTGGCTGGTCGAGCGCCGGCCATGGGCCCGCTCGCTGCCGCGCCTGCTGCGCCGGCACCGCGCCCGGCTCGCCGCGCTCCGGGCGCCCGTCGTGCCGCCCGCCGCCGAGCCGCTGGCCGAAATCAACGCGACGCAGCACGAGCTCGACCGGCTCAACACCGAGCTGGGCTTTCTCAACCCGCACCACGAGCGGGAGGACTACGGGAAAATTTCCCAGGAAGGGCGCTACCGGGTCTGGAAGGAGATCTGGATGCTGAACTACCTCGGGCGCAGCGCGCGCTACCGCTGAGCGATGGCGGCGGACGCGATCTCCGCCTGGAGTCCGTGCGCGGAATGCAGGGCGCTGCCGAAGGCCACCAGCATGCCGGCGACGATGGCGAAGCAGGCGAGTTTGAAGGTCGGGTCTTTTTGAGTCGTCATGGGATTTGCAGTTTGCGGTTAAGCAGGATGACGGCGGCCCCCTCCGGCCGTTTCTCCCCGGCGCCGATTAAAAGCGGCAAAAAGTTGGGGGGCGGCCGTAACCTTGGCCGCCCCGGTGCGTCCGCGGCCGGGGTCGTCAGCGCGGCCGGAGGGCGGCCTGCACGAGCGCGGCCGGCCCCGGCGGCAGGTCCAGGCCGAGCGCGAACTGCCGCGCCGGCGGGCTCATCTTCTGCCAGGTCTTGCGGATGATCTCGACGAACTTCTCGGGCGGATAGTCGCCGTGCTGCGCGGCAAAGGCGCTGATTTCGCTCTCCAGGAAAACGAGGCAGGCCGCATCCTCCAGCGCCTGCGTGCCCGCGTTGGTCTTCAGGCCTTCCTTGGCGACCCAGGCGGCCGCCTCCGCCGCCTGCGCCGCGGAGTAGCCCGCGACGGCCAGCAGCTCGCGCGTCTGGGCCGCCTGCTTGGCGTACAGCGAGCGCCGCCAGGCGTGGTAGCCGGCGCGGCCCTCCGGAAACCCGGCGCGGGGGGTCGCGAAGCGCTCCAGGTGCTGGCAGCGCGCGGCCAGGCGGAGGAGCTCCGGGGCATCCGGGACGAGGCGCCCGACCCAGGACTCCATGCGGTCGGCATAGGCGAGCTCCGCGGGCAGCCCCTCGGGCGTGCGCCGGGGATCCCGCGCATGCACCTCGTCGATCAGCCGCCGCGCTCGCTCGGCCGGGCCCATTTCAGAACACCTGCGCGTCCAGCAGCGCGAAGAGCTCGGCTTCGCCGATCCGCCGCTGGGCCATCGAATCGCGCTCGCGGAGCGTGAACGAGCCGTCCTTCTCGATGGTCTCGAAGTCGATGGTGACGCACCACGGGGTGCCGATCTCATCCTGGCGGCGATAGCGCCGGCCGATGGCCCCGCCCTCGTCGTAGAAGACCGCGTAGCGGCGCTGGAGCTTGCGGTAGAGGGCTTGCGCCACCGCCACCAGCTCCGGCTTGTTCTTGAGCAGCGGCAGGACCGCCACCTTGACCGGGGCGATCCGCGGGCTCAGGCGCAGCACGGTGCGCTTCTCGACCTTGCCCTGCTCGTCCTTCACTTCTTCCTCGGCATAGCCGGCGCAGAGCACCGCGAGGAAGATGCGGTCCACGCCAACCGCCGGCTCGATCACGTGCGGGGTGAATTTCTTCTTCGAGGCCTCGTCGAAGATCACCTGCGGCACGCCCGAGGCGTTGGCATGCTGGGTGAGGTCGTAGCTGCCCCGGGCGGCGATGCCCCACAGCTCCTGCACCCCGAAGGGGTACTTGAACATGATGTCGGTCGTCCCGCGCGAATAGAAAGCCAGTTTCTCCTTGGGATGGTCGTACTCGGACAGGTGGCTGTCCGGCAGCCCGATCGAGCGCAGCCAGCCCTTGCACCAGTCAATCCACTCACGGTGGGCTTTCGCCCAGTCCGCGTCCTCGTGGATGAAGTACTCCATCTCCATCTGCTCGAACTCGCGGGAGCGGAAGATGAAGTTGCGCGGGGTGATCTCGTTGCGGAAGGACCGGCCGATCTGGGCGATCCCGAACGGCAGCTTCACCCGCCCGGTGTCGACCACGCTCTTGAAATCGACGAACATGCCCTGCGCCGTCTCGGGCCTGAGGTAGGAGACGGCCGAATCGTCCCGGAGGGCGCCGACGTAGGTCTCGAACATCATGTTGAAGGCCCGGGGCGGGGTGAGGCTGCCGGGCTCGCCGGTGGCCGGCGAAGGGATGAGGACGATCTCCTCGGGCTTCGCCTCGGTCAGGTCCCGCACCAGGACCGGCTCCAGGCGCCCCTGGATCGCCCGCTTGCGCTTGAGGGACTCGGCCCGCTCCTGGAGATCCTCGGCGGTGCGGTCGCTCTCGAGGGCGCTGACATAGCCGACCACGCTGCCGTCCACCACCACCGGGGAGAAGAAGAGCTGGTCGGCCCGGTACCGCTGCTTCGACACCTTGCAGTCCACCAAGGGGTCGGTGAAGCCGGCGACATGGCCGGAAGCCTGCCACACCTTGGGGTGCATGATGATGGAAGTCTCGATGCCGACGATGTCGTCGCGGCGGCGCACCATGTCCGCCCACCAGCAGTCGCGGATGTTCTTCTTCAATTCCACGCCCAGCGGGCCGTAGTCGAAGAACCCATTCAAGCCGCCGTAGATCTCGGACGAGGGGAAGACAAAGCCGCGCCGTTTGGCGAGGGAGACGATCGCTTCCATGAGATTTGCCGGGGCGGGGGAGGTGTTCATCGGGAAGGACGGAGCGGGAGGTTCGGCGGGAGAAAAGGGGCCGAGTCAAGGGCAGCTCGCGGCCCCGGTCAATTCTTGCCTGCGGACGCTTTAGGCTCGAAACCAAGGTGCCTTCCGGCTGTCCTACTTCCTATGATTTTTCGCGGGATTCACCGAATTACTCTGGCGATCAGCAGCTTAGCTTTGTGGAGCTCCGGGGCGGCGCTGCTGCGGGCCAAGGATCCGGCCCCCCATTCCCCGCTCGTCCTCCAGGTGGACAGCACCCCGGTCGACCGGAGCGCGGACCTGCGCGTCAGCTTCGCGCCGATCGTCAAGCGGACCTCCCTTTGCGTCGTCTATGTGTATTCGACCAAGAAGGTGCGGCATCCGGACATGTCCCAGTTTTTCAACGACCCGATGTTTCGCCACTTTTTCGGCCAGCCCGGCCAGGGGCAAGGCCAAGGCCAGGGTCCAGGGCAGGGCGATGGCGGGCAGGACAACAACGGCGGCGGCCGGGACGGCGGCCACGGCGGCAGCCACTTTGAAAACCAGACGAGCCTCGGCTCCGGCGTGATCGTCTCCTCGGACGGCTACATTCTGACCAACAACCACGTGGTCGACGGGGCCGACGACGTGGAGGTGAAGTTCGGCGCGCCGGAAAAGGAATACAAGGCTTCGGTCATCGGCCGGGATGCCGACGCCGACGTGGCCGTCCTGAAGATCCAGGCGACCGGCCTGTCGCCGGCGGTCCTGGGCGACAGCGACCAGCTGCAGGTGGGCGACACGGTCCTCACGATCGGGGACCCCTTCGAGATCGGCCTGACGGTCACCCACGGGATCGTGAGCGCCTTGGGCCGCAACAATCTTGCCATCGAGGGGCCCGGGGGATTCGAGGACTTCATCCAGACCGACGCCCCGATCAATCAGGGCAACTCGGGCGGAGCGCTGATCGACACCCTCGGCCGGGTGGTCGGGATCAATACGGCGATCCTCAGCCCGAGCGGCGCGTCGGCCGGAGTCGGTTTCGCGATCCCGATCAACCTGGTGCGCTCGGTCGCCCAGCAGCTGATCAACACCGGCCATGTGGAGCGCGGCTTCCTCGGTGTCCAGCTGCAGGAGCTGACCCCGGAGCTGGCGGCGCAGTTCGGGACCGCCAGCGGCGCGCTGGTCGCCGACGTGCAGGCCGGCACCCCAGCCGAGAAGGCCGGCGTGAAGAGCGGCGACATCATCACCCAATTGAACGGCAACGCGGTGATCGACTTCCGCCAGCTGCGGCTGGCGATCGCGCAGCTGCCCCCCGGCTCATCCGTGAGCTTTGCCTACATCCGCGACGGCAAGCCAGGGACGGTGACCGTCAAGCTCGGCGAGCGTCCCAACCAGAATCTGGCCGCCGACAACACCGCCGCCAATCCGGACGTGGGCGTCCTCAACGGCGTATCGGTGGGAGACCTGACCGCCGACCTCCGCGACCAGCTGCAGGTTCCGGCGAAGATCAAGGGCGCGGTGATCACCGACGTCGATCCCGACAGCGCTTCGGCCCACGCCGGCCTGGCCAAGGGGGACGTGATTCTCGAATTGGACCGCCATCCGGTGCAGAACGCCGACGAGGCCGTGAAGCTGAGCGGGGACATCAAGGGGCCGAAGGTCCTGGTGCGCCTCTGGCATCAGGGCGCGATCCAGTACCTCGTCGTCGACGAGTCCCAGAAATAGGGCCGCCGTGGCTCAGACGCGCGCGGCGGACTCGCGCAGCGCCTCCGGCCCGGCCAGGCAGTCGCGCACCGCCTGGTCGAACTGCTCGACGGTGAACGGCTTGGTCAGCACCCGGTCGACATGGAGCTGGGCCAGGGCGCTCAGGTCCGGCAACGCCAGGCGCCCGCTCATGATCAGCACCCGCCCGGCGAAATGCTTGGCCCGGGCGAGGCCGACCAGGTCGACTCCGTTCATCCCCGGCAGATTGACGTCGATGACGAGCAGGGTGTAGGCCCCGAGGCGTTCCGACAGATGGTGCCACGCCTCGCTGCCGTCCGCGATCGTGTGGACCCGGTGCCCGTGGCGGCTGAGCACCGTCGCCACGGTCTTGGCGACCAGAGGCTCGTCCTCGACGAGGAGCACTTCGACCCCGGCCGCCGCCGCGCCGGCCGCCGCGCGGCGCTTGGGGGAGGGCGCCGGATCCACGGCCCAGACCGGGAGAAAAATGTGGAAGGCGCTGCCGAGCCCGGGAACCGACTCGATCTCCACGCGGCCGCCCCCGTGGGTCACCAGGTGCCAGACGGTCGCCAAGCCGAGGCCCGTGCCCTTGCCGACTTCCTTGGTCGTGAAAAACGGCTCGAAGACGCGCTCGGTGACCTCGGGGGCCATGCCCAGGCCGTTGTCGCGCACGGTGACGCGCTGCCAGCCCCGGAACACGCCGCCGGGCCCGGGCTTGCCGGCTTCGGCGGCATCGGGCGGCAGCAGGGATACCTTCACCTGGATCCGCGGCTGCCAGTCGGGCTCGTGGGGCCGGCTCAGCTTGTCCAGCAGGGTGTCCCGCGCGTTGAGCAGCAGATTGATCAGGATCTGGTTGAGGTCGCTGCCGCTGAAGGGCAGGGGCGGCAGGCCGGGCGGCACCTCGGCCTCCCAGAGGATCCGCCGGTCGACGGTGTGGCGCAGCAGTTCAATGCAGGAGGCCACCACCGACTCGATCCGCATCGCCTCGGGCTGGATCTCGGTCTTGCGCCCGAAGGTGAGCAGCCGCTGGGTGAGCGCGGCCGCGCGCTGCGCCGCCTTGGCGATCACCTCGACCTCCTGCTGCAGCTTGGAGTCGTAGGTCCAGTCGAGCTGGATCTCGCCGACTTTCAGCATGATGGGGGTGAGCAGATTGTTGAACTCGTGGGCGATGCCCCCGACCAGTTCGCCCACCGCCCGGAGCTTGCGCGACTGGGCGATTTCCGAGTCGAGCTGCTTGCGCGCGGTGACGTCCGCCGCCAGGACGCAGAGGCGGGGAGGCCCCTCCTCCTCGTGGGACAAGGGGACGATGGTGACTTCCAGGACCCGCCGGTCGGCCGGCCAGCGGTACTCGTAGTGGATGATCTGCTCGCCCTGGCGGCGCCGCAGGACGTCCTCCAGATGCAGTCGCGGGCCCTCGGCGATCGGCAGGCGGCCCAGCGGCTGCGCGAGCGCGCCCTCCGGCTCGATCCCATAGAGGCGGCCGGCCTCGCGATTGAGCGAAAGGATCCGCGGCCCCGCCGGCTCGACCGCGATCACGGCCATGGCGGTCGGGATGTGGTCATACAGCGCGTGGAGCAGGGCGGTCTGGCCCGCGAGCTCCGCCTTCTGGCGTTCGACCTGGTGAAGCAGCCGGCGCTGCCGCAGGTAGGCCGCCAGCGCGACCGCGAGCGCGACGGCCAGGAAAGCGACGGCCCAGCCGATGACCTGCCGGCGGGTGAACAGCGGGGCGTCATAGCGGCCGTACCACTTCCGGTAAATCTCGTCGAAGGCCCCGTTCCGATGGATGATCGCCAGCCCCTCGTTGATCCGCGCCAGCAGCTGCGCGTCGCCCCGGTGCACGGCGAGGCACTGCCGGGATTCGTAATTGGGATACGGATTGCCGAGGGGGACCAGGTCGTGGAGATGGGAATGCTGGATCACGGCCAGAGCGGTGAGCTGGGTGAGGAAGGTGGCGGCGCAATCGCCGTCCTGGACCGCCCGCAGGGCTTGTTCGGCCGAATCGACATGCACCAGCTGGACGGCCACGTGCTCGTCGCTCAGCAGGCGCTCGCCCATGCTGAGGTAGCCCACCATGGCGAACCGCTTGCCGGCGAGGTCGGCGAGCTGCTTGAGCGGGGCGCCCGCGCGCACGAAAATGGAGGACTGGAGCGTGAAGTAGGGAACGGAGAATTCCGCATAGGCCTCGCGTTCGGGCGTCTCGCTGAACAGCTGCAGCGCGTCGAACTCGCCTTTGGCGAACCGGGAGCTCAGTTCATTGCCCAGCGCCACCTCGCGCCTATAACGCAGATGGGCCGCCTTCGCGACCGCGTCGAACAGATCCACCGAAAAGCCCTCGACCTGCCCGCCGGCGCCGAGGAAGGAATACGGATAGTTGTTCGGCGTTGCGCCCACCACCAGCACGCGCTCGGCGGAGTTCGGCGGCGCCGCCGGAGTCTGGGCCCGCCCGCTGGAGGGCCCGAGGCAGGCGACGACGGCGGCGAGGCCGAAGGCGGCCAGCGGAAGTCGTTGCGTTGACGGGTAATGATGCACGGAAAGGAAATGCCGAAGGGTTCGCTTATGCCATCGGAACACCATCCGACCAACTGAAATTTGGCGATCTAGGGTATCAACCCTACCCCCGGCGGGGAACGAATTGGCGGCCGGGCCGACCGGGGTCCGCGCCGGCGGGCGGATCCGGGGCGCAGGCGATGCTTGCGCGCTCCGGCGAATCAGCCCTACTGCGAAGGTAAACCCATGTCCCGCGGCATCATCCCGAGTCCGTACGGCGCGCTCCCGGACGGCACCCCGATCGAGCTTCACACGCTGACCAACGCCGCCGGCTGCCGCTGCCGGGCGATCACCTACGGGGCGATCATCACCGAGCTGCACGTGCCGGACCGCGCCGGTCGGCTCGGCGATGTGGTTTTGGGCTTCGAGCGGCTGGCCGATTACGTGTCCAACTCCCGCTATTTTGGCGCCGCCATCGGCCGGGTCGGCAACCGGATCGCCGGGGGCAGCTTCGCCTTGAATGGGCGCACCTACCAACTGGCGGTCAACAACGGTCCGAACTCCCTCCACGGCGGCCGCCGCGGCTTCGACAAGGTGGTCTGGCGGGCCGAGCCCCGCCTGGAGGCGGACGGGCCGGCCTTGACCTTGCGCTATACCAGTCCCGACGGCGAGGAGGGATACCCGGGCAACCTGGAGGTGACGATGACTTACCGGCTGACCGACGCCAACGAGCTGCGGATCGATTACCGGGCCGCCGCCGACCAGGACACGCCGGTCAATCTCACCAACCACAGCTATTGGAACCTCGCGGGCCGCGGCACCATTCTCGCCCATCGCCTGGCTCTCCGGGCCGGCCGGTACACGCCGGTCGACGCCGATCTGATTCCGACCGGGGGGATCGAGCCGGTCGCGGGCGGACCGATGGACTTCACGGCCGAGAAGGCGATCGGCCGGGACCTGGGGCTGCTGGACAACCGCCCGGCGGGCTACGACCACAACTTCGTGCTCGACGGCGGCGGCGCCGGCCTGGCGCCGGCCGCACGGGTGGTCGAGCCGGAGAGCGGCCGGGTCCTGGAGGTGCTGACTGACCAGCCGGGCGTCCAGTTCTACAGCGGCAATTTTCTCGACGGGACCCTGCGCGGCAAGCGCGGCGAGTCGTACCCGCAGTACGCCGGCTTCTGCCTGGAGACCCAGCATTTTCCCGACGCGGTCCACCACCCCCAGTTTCCATCGATTATCCTGCGCCGCGGGGAGACCTACCGCTCGACGACCATCCACCGGTTCTCCACGCTCGCCGCCTGAAGCCTTTCGCAGCCGTGTCCACTCCCTCCGAATCCCTCCTCCAGGTCGATCGCCTGACCAAAACCTATCCGACCGCGGTCGGGCCGCTGACCGTCCTGCACGACGTCAGCTTCAGCCTCGGCATGGGCGCGAGCCTCGCCATCGTGGGGCCGAGCGGGAGCGGCAAGACGACGCTCCTGGGCCTGTGCGCCGGCCTCGACGAGGCCACCAGCGGAACGGTGAGCCTCGCGGGCCAGCCGCTCGCCGGCCTCGGCGAGGACGCTCGCGCCCGGGTGCGGAACCGGTCCGTGGGCTTTGTCTTTCAGAATTTCCAGCTCATCCCGACCCTGACCGCACTCGAGAACGTGCTGGTGCCGCTGGAGCTCCGGGGCGAGTCCGGCCAGGAGCCGGCGGCCCGCGAGCTGCTGGGCCGCGTGGGGCTGGGCGAGCGCTGCGAGCACTACCCCGTCCAGCTGTCGGGCGGCGAGCAGCAGCGCGTGGCCCTGGCCCGCGCCTTCATCAACCGGCCGAAGATCCTCTTCTGCGACGAGCCCACCGGCAACCTGGACGGCGAGACGGCCCGGACCATGGTGGACCTGATTTTCGGCCTCAATCGGGAGCGGGGCACGACCCTCGTCCTGGTGACCCACGACCTGGAACTGGCCGCGCGCTGCCAGCGCATCCTGCGCCTGAAAAACGGCGCGATCTTCGCGGACGAGCGGACGGGCGCCGCGCCATGAGCTTTGTCGCCGCGATGGCCTGGCGCGACACCCGCGCCTCCCGCCGGCGGCTGCTGTTCTTCTCGCTGTCGATCGTCCTGGGGATCGCCGCCCTGGTCGCGATCGGATCGTTCGGCGACAATCTGCGGCAGGCGGTGAACGACCAGGCCAACGGCCTGCTCGGCGCCGATCTCCTCCTGTTCCTGCGGGGCGAGCCGGAGCCGGGATTGTCCCAAGTGGTGGCCGGCCTCAAGGCGGAGCGGGCGCGCGAGCGCGATTCGGGCGGCTTGCTGGGCTTTCCGGCGACGGGAGCCGAGCCGCGGCCGGTGCAGGTGCGGGCCCTGGAGGGCAATTTTCCATTCTACGGCTCGTTCGTGACGGAGCCGGCGGGGGCGGTCGCCCGCTTGCGCCAGGGCGGCGCGGTGGCCATCGTCGACGCCGCGCTGTTGGAGGAGGCGGGCGCGCGGGTGGGCGAAGAGGTTCGGCTGGGCCAGCAGAGCTACACCGTGGTCGGAGCCCTGAAGGAGTTTCCCGGCGAGCCGCAGGTGCTGACGGAGATGGTGCCGCCGATGCTGGTGCCGCTCGGCGCCCTTCCGCCCCAGAACTCCGGCCCCAGCCTCAGCACCCGCCTCTACCTGAAACTGCCGCCCGGGGCCGACGCCGCCGCCGCGGAGCGCGAACTGCGCCGGGGGCGCTGGCCCTCGCTCGTCAACCTCATCAGTGCGGACGAGCGCAAGCGCGACGTGGCGGCCGCCGTCTCGGCGATCGATCAATTCTGCTGTCTGGTGGGCTTTGTCGCGCTGTTCCTGGGCTCCATCGGCCTGGCGAGCACGATCCACGCCTACGTCAGCCAGAAGCTGAACACCGTGGCGGTCCTCCGGTGCCTGGGCGCCAGCGCGGGCCAGGCGTTTGCGGTTTACCTGCTGCAGGGCTCGGCCCTCGGGCTAGTCGGCGCCGTTTTCGGGGCGGCGCTCGGCGTCGGGATCCAGCTGGCCTTGCCGGCCCTCGTGCAGGATTTCATCCCTTTTCCGATCTTCGCCGCCCTCTCCTGGCCGCCGGTTTTCACGGGCCTGATCGCGGGCCTGTCGATCTGCCTGCTCTTCACGCTGCTGCCGCTCCTGGCGATCCGGCGGGTGCCTCCACTGGCGGCCTTGCGGGCCGCGGTCAGCCAGCTGCCGAGCCCGGCGAGAGATCCGCTGCGGGTGGTCCTCGGAGTCGTCATCGGGGCCGCCGTGCTCGGCTTTGCCCATTGGGAAACCCGCAGCTGGCCATTCGCGCTGGGCTACGCCGGCATGCTGGCGTTCAGCCTGGCGACCTTGACCGGCACCGCCCGCCTCGTGTCCGCGCTCGCCCGGCGCTGGCTGCCCGCGGCGCTGCCGTACGTCGCGCGCCAGGGAATCGCCAATCTCTACCGGCCGAACAATCGCACGACGCTGCTGCTGGTCTCCCTGGGCCTGGGCACCTTCCTGGTGCTCACGCTCTACCTCACGCGGTCGAGTTTCCTGTATGTGTTTTCCAACGACGCGCTGCCCAACCTGGTGCTCTCCGGGGTGCCCGAGGAGCAGGCCGACGCGGTGGGCCGGGTGGTGCGCGAGCGGGGAGGCAAGCTGCTCGCGGCGCTTCCCGTGATCGCGATCAAGGCGGTCACGATCAACGGCCGGCCGGCCGCGGCCGCCGCCGCCGGGGAGCGCTCGCCGCACGGCGGCCGACGGCAGGCGGGCGAGCCCCCGCTCGAAGTCTCCGCGACCTACCGGGAGGCGCTGCCGGAGGGCGAGGAGGTGGCCGCCGGCCGTTTCACCGGCCGCGTGGAGCCCGGTGCGGCCCTGATCCCGATCTCGATCGGTCCGCGCGCGCCCTGGAGCCTCAAGCTGGGCGACGAGGTGGTGTGGGATGTCCAGGGCGTGCCGCTGCGCACCCGGGTGGGCAGCCTGCGCAAGGCCGGCGCGGCGCGCCTCAGCCTGACCCAGGATTTCCCGGTGATCTTTCCGGCCGGCGCCCTGGAGGGCGCCCCGAAGACCTTCCTGCTCGCCGTCCGCGCTCCGGATCCGGCGGCGAGCAAGGCGATCCGGCACGCGGTGGCCGCCTCCTATCCGAGCGTCGCCGTGCTGGACGTGGCGGTCGTGGTCGCGGCATTCGAGAAAGTATTCCGCAAGGTCGCCTTTGTGGTGGAGTTCATGGCGCTTTTCACCGTCGCGACCGGGGCGATCATGCTCGCGGCGGCGGTCGTGACCGGACGCTACCAGCGGGTGCGGGAAACGGTGCTCCTGCGCACGCTCGGCGCCAGCCGCCGGCAGCTGGGGCAGATCCAGTTTTTCGAATATGCGGTCCTGGGCGTGCTGGCGGCGATCGTGGGCAGCCTGCTCGCCGTGGGGTCCAACGCCCTCCTCGCCCACTTTGTGTTCAAGTTCCCGGTGCATTTCGCCGCCCGCGAAGTCGGCGCGGCGCTGCTCGCCGTGCCGCTGATCACCCTGGTCACCGGGGCGCTCGCCGATCGCGGGACCGCGCGGCGCCCGCCGCTGGAAGTGCTGCGCCAGGAAGCCTAGATTAAACCCCCGGCCATGAAAGCAAAGGACCTGCTCCTCGCCCTGCTCGCCCTCCTCGCCGCCGGCAGCTCCGTCCTCGCCTGGAGGGAATACCAGGAGCTCGTCGCGGCCCGGGCGCTCGCCGTCGGGCCCCAGGAGCGGGCCGAGCTGCAAAAGCGGGCCTGGGACGCCCAGAAGAAGGCGAACCAACTGGCGGCCGAGCTCGCCGCCCGGGGCGGCGCCGACGCGCCGGCGGCCCCCGGCCGGCAGAATGCGGCCTTGGGGGACCTCGCCTCCGGACTGCTTTCGCGGATGGACGATCCGGAGGTCCGCCGCCTGATGACCATCGAGCAGAAGGCGGCGATCGGCCGCCGCTATGCGGCGTTTTTCCACAGTTTGAATCTGCCGCCGGCGCAGCTCGAGCACCTGAAGGACCTTCTGCTGGAAAAGCAAAACGTGCCGATGGACGTCGTCATGGCCGCGAGCCAGGAGGGCATCAATCCGATGGAAAATCCGGATGAGTTCCGGAAAATGGTCGAGGCCAGCCAGGCGGAAGCGGACGCCAAGATCCAGGCGGACCTGGGCGAGGCCAATTACGCGCGGTTTGAGGCCGACCAGAAAACCCAGGCGCAGCGCGGGGTCGTCAACCAGCTGCAATCGGACTTGAGCTACAGCGACGCGCCGCTGACCGGCCCGCAGGCCGACCAGATGGTGCAGATCCTCTCGCAGACGGCGGCGGCGCCGTCCGGCGGGGCCGGCAACGGGGGGCCCGGCGGCGGACCGGCGATCACCGACGCGACCATCGAGCAGGCGCAGACGGTGCTCGCGCCGCCGCAGCTCGAGGCGCTGCGGGCCATCCAGCAGCAGCAGCAGGCGAACGCCCGGCTGCAAAAGCTCATGCTCCAGGCGCGCGGCGGGGCCGCCCCGCCGCCGCCGTCCAGCCCGGGCGGCTGAACGCGCCAGCGCGTTGGCAGGGGCCGCTTGCCGGCGCGGAAATTGAAACTGTCCCGAGCGGCACGCGCTCCTGCCTAACTTCGTGATATATTAGCGTTAACCGGCGCTCCCACCGTGCCGATACGAAACCGAAACCATGTTCGCTCCCACGCTCAAAGAGATTTTCGCGGTGGCCGCCAAGCTGCCGGCGGCACCCCAGATTCTATCGGAACTGTTTGATTTAATGGAGGATGTGAATGTAGATACGGAGGAAATCGCCAACCTGCTCCAGCGTGACGGCGCCCTGGCCGCCAGCGTTCTGCGGATCAGCAACAGCGCGTATTACGGTCCGGGCGGGATCGGCTCGGTCCACGAGGCGGTCCAGCGGGTCGGATTCGGGGAGGTGCACCGGATGGTCGGATGCGCGGTGGTGGGCAATCTTTCGGACCGGGCCCTGGTGTTCTACGACATCGAGGCCGAGGAGCTGCGCGAGCACATGATCTGCATGGCGCTGGCGGCCGAAGCGCTGGCGAGCGTGTCGGGTTACAGCCTGCGGCATGCGTACACCGCCGGACTCCTCCGCCCGATCGGCATGATGGTGCTCGATCGGCTCGCCCGCGACCAAGTCGGGCCGGCGGACATCTTCGAACTGGACCGCGACGGCAACTATGGCGAGTGGGAGGGCAAGACGACGCAGCTGCGCAACGCGCCGGTCACCGCGGTGACCTTGAACGAGTGGAATTTTGCGACCGATGTGGTCGAGGCGGTGCGGGGCCACACCCTGGCGACAACCGTGAAGCCGCCGACCCGGGGAGCCTACCTTTTGAATGTCGCCGGCTGGATCACCCGGGAACTTGGCCAGGGACTTCCCGGCGAGCGGGATCTTTGGGAGCTCACCCCCGAAAAGCTTGAGCAGGCAGGACTGCAGGAGGAGCAGGTCAAGGCCCAGCTCGACGAGGTGGCCTCTGTGTTCGAGCGGATGCAGCCGGCGCTGCGCTGAATCTCCGGCGAACCGCGCCGCGGACTGAGGCTAGGGGTAATCCCCTAGGCCGTTGAAACGGATGAATTTGGCTGGGTGAGTGCCGATTGGCACTTGGGATGTTTACACCCAGCCTAAAGGATATTTTCGCGATGGCCGCCAAGTTGCCGGCCGCGCCGCAGGTCTTGTCCGAACTGGCCGAGATCCTGGAGGATGTGAACGCGAACACCGGGGACGTCGCCCGGTTGCTGGAGCGGGACGGTCCCCTGGCCGCGAGCATCCTGCGCATCAGCAATAGCGCCCTGTTCGGCACCGGAGGAGTGGGTTCGATCCAGGAGGCGGTCAACCGGGTCGGATTCGGCGAAGTGCACCGGTTGGTCGGGTACGCGGCCACGAGCACCCTGGCGGACCGCGCCCTATCCTTCTACAATGTGGAGGCGGAGCCCCTGCGCGAGCACATGGTCTGCAACGCCCTGGCCGCCGAAGCGCTCGCGACCGCCGCGGGCGCCAATCCGCGCCATTCCTATACGGCCGGACTGCTGCGCCCCATCGGCATGCTGGTGCTCGATCGGCTCGCCCGCGACAAGGTTGCGCTCACGGACTGCTTCGAAGCCAGCACCGACGGCACGTATTCGGCCTGGGAGCCAAGAACGCTGCATTTCCGCAACGCCGCCGTGACCGCGGTCGTGCTGAACGAATGGCGGTTCGCCTCGGAGGTGGTCGAGGCGGTGCGCGGGCACACCCTGCAGCCGGGAGCCATTCCGCCCTCGCGCGGCGCCGCCTTGCTCAATCTTGCCGGCTGGGTTTCCGACCAGCTGGGCGCCGGATTGCGCGGCGAGCGCGACCTCTGGGAGCCCACGCCGGCCAAGCTCGCGCTGGCGGGAATTTCCGAGGAGACGCTGCGGCTGCAGGTGGACGAGGTCGGTTCGCTCTTCGATCGGATGCAGGCCAGTCTCCAATAGGGGAGCCCGGGAATCGGCCGGCCCGGAGCGCCTCGGCGATTTCCGCGCCGCGCCGGCCAACCGGCGCTTTACTGCGGGGAGCGGCCCTCCCAATCTCCCCGGACGATGAAACTGCGATCCCCGCTCTTCGGCTCCGCCTTGACGCGGGCTTTTGGCCGCCGTCCCGCCGGATGGATCCTGATGGCGGCGGGGCTCGTCCCCTCGCTGGCGGCCGAGCCAATGACCGTCGAGGCCGATTTGCGCGACGCCCCGCGCGGCCTGATGCGCGCGACCCTGGTCATCCCCGTGACGCCGGGGCCGCTGACGCTCCTCTACCCGAAATGGATCCCGGGCGAGCATGGACCGACCGGCCCGGTGACCAACCTGTCGGGAATCCAAATCTCGGCCGACGGGCGGCCGCTCGCCTGGCGGCGGGACCTCGAGGAGATGTACGCCCTGCACGTGGAGGTGCCGGCGGGCGTGTCCCGGATCGAAGTGCGCGACGAGTACCTCAGCCCGGCCACCGGCCTTTTCGGGCCCGGTCCCGCCACGACGCCCAAGCTGGCGGTCCTCAACTGGCAGCTAGTCACGATGTACCCCAGGGGCGAGCCGGCATCCGCGATCGTCGTGCGGCCGAGCGTGACGGTTCCGGCGGGATGGGGCGTGGGCAGTTCGCTGGCGGTTGCGTCGGCCGACGGCGCGACCACCCGCTACCAGCCAGTCTCCCTGGAAATGCTGATCGACCAGCCGGTGATCACGGGCGCGTACTTCAAACGGTTCGACCTGAGCCCCGGGAGCGTCCCGGGGCATTTCATCGAGGCGGCGGCCGACAGTCCAGAAGCCCTCGCGATGACCGAGTTCCAGCTCCAGGCCTACCGCCGGGTGCCGCTGGAGTACGCCGCGGTGATGGGCATCCGGCATTACGAGACGTACCACTTCCTCCTGGCCCTGTCGGATCATTTCAGCCCGAACGGCGTCGAGCACCACCAGACCTCCGACAACCGTTCCCTGGAGCGCTCGCTCATCGACGACGAACTTTTCCCGGCCTTTGCCAGCCTCCTGACCCACGAGTACTTCCACTCCTGGAACGGGAAATTCCGCCGCCCCCAGGATCTGCTGAGCCCGGACTACCAGCAGCCAATGCGCACCGACCTGCTGTGGGTCTACGAGGGCCTGACCGAGTACTATGGCGACCTGATGCCGTCGCGGGCGGGCCTGCTCACCACCGACGACTACCGCGAGACCCTGGCCGCCACCGCCGGCCGCCTGGCGGGGCAAAAAGGCCGCAGCTGGCGCCCGCTGCAGGATACGGCTGATGCGGCGCAGCTGCTGTACCTGGCTCCTCCCGCCTGGAACGCCCGGCGCCGGGGCGTGGATTTTTACGATGAGGGCGAGCTGATCTGGCTGGAGGCCGACGCGCTGATCCGAACGCGCACGCACGGGGCGCGAAGCCTCGACGACTTTGCCCGGAAATTCTTTGGCGACGGCCGCACGGGACCGATCGACCCCGCCAAGGTCCCTGGCGAGCGGCCGCGCGTCGTGCCCTACCGGCTGGCGGAGGTATATGCGGCCCTGGGCGAAGTGCTTCCCTTCAACTGGCAGGGGTTCTTCACCGAGCGCCTGACCTCGCTCAGCCCGCGCCCGCCGCTCGGCGGGATCACCCTCGGCGGCGCGAGGCTGGTCTACACCGAGCGGATGAACCCGCTGGTCGAATCCCTCGAGAAGACCGCCGGGCAAGTCGACCTCACGTATTCGCTGGGGCTCGTCATCGACGACGACAAGAGCAGCCTCGCGGATGTCATCCCGGATTCCCCGGCCGACCGGGCGGGATTGGCGCCCGGCATGAACTTGGTGGCGGTGAACGGCCGGAAATATTCGGATGAACTCCTGAAAGCGGCGATCGCCGGCGGCAAGGCCGGCATCCCGATCGACCTACTGGTGGAAAATGCCACGTTCTACACTTCCCACCGGATCACCTATGCAGGCGGACTGGTGTACCCTCACCTGGAGCGCACGGCCGGCACCCCGGACGTGATCGCCGCGATCGCCGCGCCCCGGGTGAAATGAGGCCCTAGGCCGCGCCGGCGGCGATCTCCGGCCACAGCGACTTCAAGTCTTCGTCCGCCGCTCCGACCTTGCGCAGCGTCGGGTCGAGCCTGAAGGCGTGAGCCAGCCGGCGCCGCGCCTCCCCGGATTCGCCCAGCAGGCAATGGTAGCAGGCGAGATTGTAGGGGACGAGCGCGTGGGTCTGCTCAAAGTCCGGGGCGATCTGCAGCAGGACCGCCTTGGCCGCCTCCACCCCGGTCAAACGGCGGGCCGCGAAAGCCCGGTTGATCCAGCCCTCCAAGCGGTCGGGGAAAAGCTCGGTGTAGCGGCCGCTCAGATCGAAGAGGCTCTGCCAATGTCCGGCGATGTACCGGACATGCATCGCCGCGTCGAGGACCTCGGGCGCATCCCGATCCTCGCCGGAAATCCCCTCCAGCTCCAGCGCCGCCTCGGCCGCCAGCCCGAGGGCGAGATAACCCTGGGCGTATTGCAGCCGGCGCCTGGTCGAGACCGCCGGCAAACGAGGGTCCGTCGCAGCCATGCCGCAGTTCGGCAGATCGAGCGTCCGGAGGCGAATCTCTTTGTTGCCGAACCCGGGAGCCGCGCTCAGACCCTCAAGTCGGCGAGTTTCCGCGCCTTGTCCTCGGAACTCCAGAGTGGATCGCCGACCAGCGCCGCCGGATCCCGGGCCGTCCAGGCAATCGCCTTTCGCGCCTTTCCTTTGAAGCCCGGGGCATTATGAGTTGTCGCTGGTATTCGGTCGCTTTAGGTTTTCGTGGCACGCGAAATTTGGGTGATTTTCGGTCAATTGGCCGGGCCTATAGCTCAACGGTTAGAGCAGAGGACTCATAATCCTTTGGTTCTGGGTTCGAATCCCAGTGGGCCCACCAATGAGGGGTGCGAAGCTGAAAGCGGGTTCCAGCCGATCCGGCGGGAGTTGGAAAAAGCTGTCCGGAGAGACTCCGGACTGCTCTGCTGGACTCGTGCAAACCGGCCAACCTCGCGGCACGATGGACCCAATGGTGCGCGGCCTGACGGACTTTCTCGAGCGGATCGGATTGCCGGTTCGACTGGGCCCCGTCGAGGAATCCTCCTTCCTGCCCGGCATTCTCATCGACCGGGGCGTAATCGTGGTGGACGAATCTAAGTTGAAATACCCCGGCGACCTGCTGCACGAGGCGGGGCATTTGGCGGTCCTCCCTGCCGCCAGGCGGAACCGGCTCCAGTTCGACGCGGGAAACGACGGCGGGGAGGAAATGGCCGCGATCGCCTGGTCGTATGCGGCGGCGCTCCATCTGGGCCTGGATCCAGCGGTGGTGTTTCATGAGGGCGGATACCGGGGAGGCTCCGCCGCGTTGCTGGAGAATTTCTCCGCCGGTCGCTACCTCGGACTGCCGATGCTCCAGTGGCTTGGGCTGGCGGAGGACCAGCGCACGGCGGCGGCCGGCGGCCGCCGGCCCTATCCCGAGATGGTTCGCTGGGTCAGCGACCGATAGGGCTGATCCCATGCTGGCCAGGCTTGGACTTTTTCTGCTCGCCGGCTTCGTGGTCCTTGTCCGGGGCGAGGAGGCTGGCCCGGCCCCGGTCGCGGCGGTCGCCGCCCCGGCGGAACGGCCGGTCCAGTCGCCGCTCGAGTTGCAGGTCGAACTGCACCGGCGCGGCTTCTCCTGCGGCTCGATCGACGGGGTGGCCGGCGGACAGACGGCGGCTGCCCTGCGGGCCTTTCAGCGCTCGGCGGGCATCGCGGACACCGGAATTTTGGATTCGCCGACGCAGGAGCTCCTGCACCTGACGGCCCCGGCGCTCGGCGCCTACACCTTCACCGCGGAGGACCTGGCCGGCCTCCATCCGGTGCCGGAGAGCTGGCTGGAAAAATCGCAGCTGCCCGCCCTGGGGTACGCGACCGCCCTCGAGCTGGCGGCCGAGCGCTTTCACGCGCATCCGAACCTGCTGCGCCAGCTCAATCCCGGCGTCGACTGGACGGCGATCGCGGCCGGCCGCGGGATTGTAGTCCCCGCGGTCGACCGCGTGGTCGTGACCGGCACGGCCGCGCAGATCGTGATCACGCTCGGCACCCGCGAGCTCGAGGTGGTCGACGCCCTCGGCCGCGTGATCGCGCATTTCCCGGTGAGCATCGCGCGGATGGTGGAGAAGCGGCCGGTCGGCACCCTGCACGTGGTCGTCACGGTCGCCAATCCGGACTACACCTTCGATCCCGAACTCTTTCCGGAATCCGCCGAAGGCCGGGAACTCGGGCGCCGGCTGCGGATCCCGCCGGGCCCGAACAATCCGGTCGGCGTGGCGTGGATCGGCCTCGATCTTCCGGGCTACGGAATCCACGGCACGCCGGAGCCGGAGAAGATCGGGCGCACCGAATCCCACGGCTGCTTCCGGCTCGCCAACTGGGACGTGCTGACGCTGGTCGGCCTGGTGAGCGTCGGGATGCCCGTGCTGGTCGAACCCTGAGGCAGTACTTCGCTTCATGCATCCGGCGGCGGATCCATGAAGCGGATTACTGCGGGGCGCGGACGGGGCGATTTGGGGCGGTTTCGCCCCGCCGCTGGCACACGACGTGCTGCAACCGGGCGAGTAATACTCTCATTAACATTCGTAACACTTATACTCATGAAGCTTCGGCGCTCGTTTTTCTGCTTACTTCTTCCGCTGGCCGCCCTGCGGCCGGCCGCCTCGGCCGCCACCCTCAAGATCGGCTATAGCGACTGGCCGGGCTACACGGTCTTCGAGATCGCCAACCAGAAGGGCTGGTTCAAGGACGCGGGCGTCGACGCCCAGCTGGTCTGGTTCGACTACGGCCCCTCCATCGACGCCTTTTCCGCCGGCAAGATCGACGCCGACTGCATTGTCGCCTCCGACGCGATGGGAGCCGGCGCGGCCGGCGCGAAGAGCAAGTTCGTGGCGCTCATCGACTATAGCGAGGGCAGCGACATGATCGTCGGCAAGCCGGGAATCGACTCGATCAAGGATCTGAAGGGCCAGAAGGTCGGCGTCGAGCTGACGCTGGTCGAACACATGCTGCTGATCGAAGGCCTGGAGCGCAACGGGATGACGGCCAACGACGTCACCCTGGTGGGGACCTCGACCAACAACACGCCCCAGACGCTGGCCTCGGGCTCGGTGGCGGCGATCGGGGCTTGGTACCCGATCTCCTATCAGGCGCTGACCCAGGTCCCCGGCTCCAAGAAGCTGTTCACGAGCGCGGAGGCGAAGGGGCTCATTTACGATGTGCTGGCGGTCAGCCCTGCGAGCCTGGCGGCCAATCCCGGCGACTGGTCCAAGATCGCGGCGATCTACTACAAGTGCGTCGCCTACCTGATGGATCCGGCCACCCGGGACGATGCGATCAAGATCATGGCGGCCAAGGTCGGCCAGGATCCGGCCGTCTATGCCAAATATGTTCCGGGCACGCATTTCGAAACCCTCGCGGAGGCGAAGGCCAACTACAAGGGCGACGCGGGCGCCGCCACCAACATCCACGACTCGATGGTCAAGAGCGACAAGGTGCTGCTGGAGATCGGGGCCTACAAGAACAGCCAGAAGGCCGACGACTATATCGACTCCGACCTCGTATTGGCTCTGCCCTGACCGCGGGTCTGGCGCGCTTCCTGCAAGCAAAGGCTCCCTATGGGCTTGCGCGACCGGCTTGGACTGAGGCACGAACTGCCGCCCCGGCGGCGGTTTGTGCTTTTGCTGCTCTCCTTCCTGCTGCCGCTGGCGGCCTGGTCGATCGTGAGCTACACGCCCTGGATCTGGCACCCGCTGGAGCGGGTGACCGATCCGGGCGGCGTGGATTACTTCCTGCCCGGGATGGACGTCGACCGCGCCGTGTTCGCGAAGGAGACGGCGAAGGCGGTGCAGCAGGGGCTCAAGCCCCCGGTCGGCCATCCGGTCAACCCCAAGTATCTGCCTCCGCCGCACAAGGTCGCGCTCGCGTTCTTCACCGCGTTCGCGACGCCCCCGCGCCTGCCCAGCGAGCCGTGGCTGTACCAAAGCTTCGAGCAGAGCATCAGCACGATTTTTTGGGGCTTCGTGATCTCGTCCATCCTGGGCGTGCCGCTCGGCATTCTGTGCGGCACCTACCGGGTGTTCGCCCGGCTGGGTGAGCCGTTCATCGAGTTCTTCCGCTACCTGCCCGCGCCGGCGTTCGGCGCCCTGTGCGTCGCCATCCTCGGCATCGACGACGCGCCGAAGGTGGCGATCATCGTCATCGGCACGTTTTTCCAGCAGGTGCTGGTCATCGCCAATACGGTGCGCAAGGTCGACCCCGCCCTGATCGAGGCGGCGGAGACGCTCGGGGCGCGCGGCCTGCGGCTGCTCACCAAGGTCGTGATTCCGGCGACGATCGCCGACGTCTATCTGGACATGCGCATCCTGCTGGGATGGGCGTGGACCTACCTCATCGTGGCCGAGGTGTTCGGCACCATGTCGGGCATCACCTTCTTCATCACGCTCCAGGGGCGGTACAACCAATACGACAATGTCTATGCCGCGATCATGATGATCGGCGTGATCGGCCTGGCGACCGACATGACCCTGGCGTGGCTCGCCACGATCCTCTTCCCCTGGAAGCGGCGCCGCCCGGCCGGCGTGCGCAAACCCAAGGCCATCGCCCAGGCCGAGGTGCTCGAGGAACTTGCCCCGAGCCTCAATCCCTTTACCGAGCCGGCGCCCGCGGCCTCGGAGGGGCTGTCCGGCGAGGGCGCCAGCCCCCTGCAATCCGAGGCCTGATTTCCCATGTCCGTCGCCACCCTCCAACTGCCTGATTATCGGGAGCAAAGCCCGGCGGTCGCCGCGCGCTTCCAGCGGATCCGCGAGCGTCCGGTTGTGCTCAGCATCCGCGACCTGCTGAAAAACTTCGAGACCAAGGACGGCTCCCATGTCGCCTTTCAAAAGCTCTCGCTCGACGTCCATCGGCGCGAGTTCATCTGCATCATCGGCCCCTCGGGCTGCGGCAAGTCGACCTTGATCCGCATCGTGGCGGGTCTGGAGGATTCCTCCGCCGGGGAGATCCGAATCGACGGGCATCCGGTTTCCGGGCCGGGCCCGGACCGCGGGATGGTCTTTCAGGGCTACACTCTCTTCCCTTGGCGGACCGTCCGCGAGAATGTGATGTTTGGCCTCGAGATGCGGGGCAAGGACGCTTCGACCGCGGACGTCGAGGCGCGGCAATGGCTCGACATGGTCGGATTGACCAAGTTCGAAAGCTCCTACCCGCACCATCTTTCCGGCGGCATGAAACAACGTGTCGCCATCGCCCGCGCCCTGGCTAATGAGCCGCGGATCCTCCTGATGGACGAACCCTTCGGGGCCCTCGACGCCCTGACGCGCGCCAAGATGCAAAATTACCTGATGCAGATCTGGCGCAAGGTGGAGGTGACGATCCTGTTCATCACCCATGATCTGGATGAAGCCTGCTTCCTGGCCGATCGGATCGTCGTCATGGGCTCGAATCCCGGGCGGCTCGTCGAGGTGATTGAGAACCCGATCCCCCGCCCGCGCTCGACCGACCTGCTGCTCTCCCCGGAGTTTCTCTCCCTCAAGCACCGGCTGGAGGAGCTGATCCACGGTCCGGCCGAGACGGACGAGGAAAAGGTGCCGATGATCAAACTCACGGAGGCGGGCGATGAGGTGGAATGAGCTAGCGCAGCCATGCCGCCCGCCGCCGCCCCCGTCCGCTTCACTCCGCCGCCGCGCTTCGCCTGGCCCGGGGGCCGCCGCTGCGCGGCCATGCTCTGCTTCGATGTCGACGGCGAGACCACCGCGCTGAGCGAGGATCCGCAGCTCGCGCGGCGCCGGACGCTGATGTCGCAGTGCGAGTACGGTCCGCGCGTCGGCGTGCCGCGCCTGCTCGGCCTGCTGGACCATCTCGCGGTCCCGGCCACCTTCTTTGTGCCGGGCTACATCGCCGAGCGGCACCCGCGGATGCTGGCGGCGATCGTCGAGCGGGGCCACGAAGTCGGCCTGCACGGCTATCTCCATGAGAAGCTCGCCGGCCTCACGGAGGCCGAGGAGGAGGAACTCCTCCTGCGCACGCTCGCCCTGCTCGAGCGCCTGACGGGAGTCCGCCCCGCCGGCTTTCGGGCGCCGTGGTTCGAGACCAATCCCTGGACGGCGGGCCTCCTCGCCCGCCATGGACTGAGCTACAGCGCCAGCGAGATGGGAGACGACGTGCCCTACCGGCATCCGGGCGGGCTGGTGGAGATCCCCGGCCAGTGGCTGCTCGAGGATTGGGAGCAGTTCGCGTTCAACGCCGATCCGGCCTGGGGCTTCAGCCCGGAAAACTGCGCCAAGGTGTTCGACCTGTGGTGGCGGGAGTTCGAGGCGATGCACGACTTCGGCTGCTGCTTTGTGCTCACCCTGCATCCGTGGCTGAGCGGCCGGCCCTCCCGGGTGCGGCTCCTTGAGGACCTGGTCACCGCCATGCAGTCCAAGGGGGGCGTCTGGTTCGCGCGGGGAGGGGAGCTGGCCGGCCACGTCCGGACGAACCCGCAGGCGCGCCGGGAAATCGACTTCGACCACCTTCGACCATGACCGCTCCCCCTTCCGCTCCGCCCCCGGCCTTTCCCCCGCTCGCTTTCGCCGACCGCGCCAGCGCCCGCTCGGCGCAGCCGCCGCTCGCGCTCGCAGAAATCCAGGGCGCCATCGCCGCCGCCGCCGAGCTGCCGCTGGCGCGCGCGCGCACGCTGCCGGCCGCCGCCTACACGAGCGAGGAGTTCTTCGATTGGGAGATCGGCCAGCTGCTGCGCCGCGAATGGCAGTGCGTCGCCCACGTCTCGCAGATTCCCCGGGCGGGCGATTTTCTGAATCTCGACCTGCTCGGCGAACCGCTGATCGTGGTCCGCGGCAAGGATGGCGCCGTGCGCGTGCTCTCGCGGGTCTGCCCGCACCGGGCCATGGACATCATGCCGGCCGGATTCGGCTACGACGGCCACGGGCCCGCCGAAGCCAAGCCGGAGGCGCCCGGATGCGGGCACACGCGGATCTTTCTGTGCCCCTACCACGCCTGGACCTTCGAGCTCGACGGCCGGCTCAAGGCCTGCCCCGAGATGCAGGAGGCCGAAGGCTTTGTCCGGGACGACTTCGCCCTGAAGCCGTTCCGCAGCGAGGTTTGGGAAGGTTTCATCTTTGTGAATCTCGACGGGGCGGGGGCGCCGCTGGCGCCGGACCTGGGCGAACTGGCGGCGGACCTGGCGGCATTTCGCCTGGCGGACCTGCAGCTCGTCGTGGCGCGCGAGTGGGACTGCCCGTTCAATTGGAAGGCCTTGGTGGAGAATTTCATGGAGAGCTACCACCACCTGGGGATCCACCACAAGACCCTCCAGCCGATGATGCCGGCCCGCGACACCTGGACGGAGGGCGAGCGCCGGCGGTATGTGCGGGCGCACCTGCCCTACCGGGAGTCGGTGCGGGACGAATACCGGGCGTTCGAGCAGCGCGGCGACTTCTCGGAGCAGCCGCCGCCGCTGCCCGGCCTGAACGCGGAGCAAAAGGCGGAATGGGGCCTGTTTCTGATTCCCCCCACCTTTCTCCTGGCGACCGCCCCCGACCGCGTCATCTGGTACCGCCTGCAGCCCCTGGGACCGAACCGCCTCCGGCTCCTCACGACGGTCCTGGTCGCGCCGGCCACCGCCGCGCGCGCAAACTTCCCGCAGCTGCGGGAAAAGATCGCCCGGCAGCTCACCGATTTTCACCTGGAGGACATGGAAGTGTGCACTGCGGTCCAGCGGGGCCTCTATGCCAGCGGCTGGCAGCAGGGCCGCCTGAGCCACCTGGAAATGACGGTCTGGCTCTTCCACCGCTACCTGGCGGCGCGCCTGCGCGGGGTCTGGCCGACCGACGACCGGCCGGCCGCTCCCAGCCAGCGGCCGTAAGCGGCCCCGCCGATGTTTTCGCTCGCGGGAAAGTCAGCCGTGGTCACCGGGGGTTCTTCCGGGATCGGCCGGGCCGTGGCCCGCCGCTTCGCCGCGGCCGGCGCGCGGGTGCTGGTCGCGGACCTCCGCCCCCCGCCGGAGGACTTCGATTTCCACCGCGCCGACGTCTCGCGCGAGGGCGAGGTGGCCGAACTGCTCGACCTGGCGCGGCGGAAATACGGCCGGCTCGACGTGCTCGTGAACAACGCGGGCATCCAACCGCTCGGGGTTGGTTTCGCCGCCCTGACCGCAGAACTGCTCGAGCGCACGCTGGCGGTGAACGTGCACAGTGTCGCCTTCGGGCTGAAGCATGCCGCCCGCGTGCTGGCCGACGGCGGCCGGGTGATCAACACCGCCTCCTTCGTCGGCATGATCGGCGTGCCGGGCGGTGCCGCCTACGCGACCTCGAAGGCCGCGGTGATCCAGCTCACCCGCCTGGGCGCGATCGAACTGGCGCCGCGCCGCATCACCGTGAACGCCGTCAGCCCCGGCACCATCCGCACGCCGGCGGTGACGGACATCCCCGACAACCCGGAGATCGCCTTCATCGAACGGCGGGCGCCGCTCGGCCGCCTGGGCGAGCCGGAGGAAGTCGCCGCCCTCTATCATTTTCTCGCCTCCGACGAGGCGGCCTACATCACGGGCCAGAACATCGCCATCGACGGCGGGCTGACCGCCGGCTGGAACGAGTACGCGCTCGCCGCCCCGGCGAACGTCCAGGAAGGCAGGTGGATCGATGATCCGTGAAGCGCCGGCCCCGCCGGCTCTGGTCCGGATCCCGCCGGGGGCCTTTCAAATGGGCGGGCAGGCGAACGACAAGTTTGTGACCGACACCGAACGCCCCGCCCACCAGGTCGCGATCGCCCACGGCTTCTCCCTGGGGCGCTGCCCCGTGACGGTCGGAGAATACCGCGCCTATGCCCCTGGGCACGCGCCGGGCGAGGATCCGGCCTGGCCGGTCGTGAGCGTGAGCTGGGACGAGGCCCGCGCCTACTGCGCCTGGTTGGGCGGGGAACCGCCCGGTTCCTACCGGCTGCCGACCGAGGCCGAATGGGAATACGCCTGCCGGGCGGGCGGACGGGGGCCGTTTGCGGGGGGCGACGAGCTCAGCCCCGGGGAGGCCAACTTTCTCTACAGCGAGGAGGGCCGGCGCATCGGCCCGGGCCGCCGGACTCCCGTCGGCTCTTATCCGGCGAATGCCTTTGGCCTGCACGATCTGCAGGGGAACGTGTGCGAATGGGTGGAGGATGCGTGGCATCCAGGCTATGGCGGAGCCCCGGCGGACGGATCGGCCTGGGGCGAGTCCGGCGGGGACGACCGCCGCGTGATCCGCGGCGGGGCTTGGGATTACCTCCCGCGGCTGCTCCGCAGCGCCTGGCGCGACTCGCTGCCGCGCAGCCACCGCCGCGACAACCTCGGCTTCCGCCTGGCCGCCTCCGGGCCGCCGTAACATGCGCCTCCTGCTCTTCCGCTCACTCTGGACCAACGGCTTCGACCTCGGGGCCGCCCTGGCCGACTGCCGGGGCGGCAGCTTCGACGGGGTGGAGGGCCCCGTGCCGGCGGCACCCGCGGAACGGCGGGAATTCGCCGCCCGGCTGGCCGGATGCGGCGCCCCGTTCATCGCCGAAATCACGACCGGCGGGGGCTATGTCCCGACTGAGCCGTCGCCGGGTCCCCAGCTGGACGAGTTCCGCCTCCGGGCGGACGCGGCGATGGACTGCGCGCCGCTCTTCCTCACGGTGCTGGGGGGCTGCGACGCCTGGCCGCTCGCGCAAAGCGTGGAATTCTTCGGCCGGCTGCTCGGAGTCGCGGCCGAGCTGGGGATCGTGGCGAGCATCGAGACCCACCGCAGCCGCCCCACCTTCAGCCCCTGGACGACCGGCGAGCTGCTCCGGCAGCTGCCCGGGCTTCGGCTGACCTGCGACTTCTCCCACTGGTGCTGCGTCTGCGAGCGGCTCGTGCTCGATTCCGAGCCCGGCCTGCTCGCCCTCTGCGCAGCGCGAGCGCACCATGTCCACGCCCGCATCGGCTACGAGCAGGGGCCGCAGGTGCCCGACCCAACCGCGCCCCAGTACCGCACGGCGCTGGAAGCCCACGAGCGCTGGTGGGACGCGATCTGGACCGCCCAGGCGGACCGCGAGTTTGGGACCATGACCCCGGAGTTCGGCCCCGACGGGTATCTGCAGACCAACCCCCGCACCGCCGAACCCGTCGCAAACCTGGATCAGATCAACCATTGGATGGCGCTTCGGCAGCGCGGCCGCAGCACGGCCCGGGCGGCCTAGGAAGCAAACCGCCATGCCGCGCCGATCCGCTGCCGCCAACTCGGCCTCCTGGGCCCGCTGCACCTGGGAGGAGATCGGGCGCCTGCCCGCGCAGGGCCGGGACGCCGCCCTGCTGCCGGTCGGCGCCACCGAGCAGCACGGCCCGCATCTGGGCACCGGCATGGATTCGGCCCTGGCCGAGCGGCTGTGCGCGGCGGTGGCGGCCCGGACGGGCGTGCCCGCGCTGCCCCTGCTGCCGTACGGCTGCTCTCTCGGCCACTCCCGGCGCTGGCCGGGCACCCTCTCGCTCAGCCCGGCGACGCTGATCG